>Ga0123340_1004648_pt1 | contig 13044 bp, 6 predicted proteins | sample SirMexnodulemix_FD_89961 | JGI IMG/M metagenome (GOLD analysis project Ga0123340, IMG submission 89961) | Root nodule microbial communities of legume samples collected from Mexico - Siratro Mexico nodule mix | ecosystem: Host-associated > Plants > Roots > Nodule | place: Mexico: Nepantla... | reverse complement strand
TATCTGATCTTTTTTGGTTTTTCTATGGTTTTCCATAATTAACTGTAGTGGCGACTCCTCTGTTTTATCTAAAAATAATTTTATCTTTGTTCGCCGTCCCGTCGTGACCCCGGTTGCGACAGAGATGATAGATTGTCCTCAAAACTTATTGTTAATCTCTCTATCTAAATGAAATTTATTATATTTTGCAAAAAACAGAAAATTTTCCAACATGATTTCAGTCATACTCATGGCGCCTTTAAGTGAAAAACTGGAAGCAACAAACCACTGAAACAAAAAATTGAATTCCAGGAGACAACTCAACTAGTTTAGTAAACAGAAAATCAGCTAACATAATTATTTTCATCTTGACAGGTTAACAAAACAGTCCAGAACTGAATTAATGCCCCTGCAGCTCCAGGGCCTCTTTCTTGCCCCACTAGTACAATCTTTCTGAATTGGTAGAACACAACATGTCAAAAATCAAACATTCAAGCATGGGAAGACTACCACCTATGGTATAATATGATAATACTTCAGATGCTAAACCAAACATTCAAGAACAACCTCACCATTGAGAATTGAATATAATTAGCATACTTACAAGCTCCTCCCAAGATTCTTTCACTTCTTCTTTTGCATAAGCAAATCCGTATCCTGGCAAATCAACTAAGCAAAGTTTTGTTCCCAGATTGAAGAAGTTAATTGTCTGCAGAGTATTTGTAATATGTTAATGTTACCAAATAACATTTCATCTATCAACACTTTATATTTAAAATATCTACATCTACAAACTTTTAAGGAATAAAGATACCTGTGTAAGGCCAGGCTTATCTGATGTCCGCACAACCCCCCACTGTCTAGTGAGTGCATTAAGAAGCGATGACTTCCCGACATTTGACCTACCTGAAAGCCAAAAGACGATCAGAAATATCATCATAGAACCTAAACCCTTCTGCTATATGTTTGTCTGAATTCCCATCAGTTCTTAAGCTTACTATCTACAGCTTATGTCCTAAATGTATCATCATTCCTCACATTTGTGATATCAAGGGCTCAACATTAATAGTCAAAGTTCTTCTCGGAAGTTTAATGCTAATTTTTAGATAACAGCAAAGGAAACAGCTAAAGAGCAAGTTAAAAATGATCAAATATAAACCTCTTACCAAATAAATGAAACAATGCCATAATATAATTAACATAAACCAAGTAAACAAAATGACAAAGAGACATTAGACAGAGGTGGCTTAAAACCTTACCAGCAAATGCAATCTCTGGAAGACTAGGAGGTGGAAATGATGATGAGACCTTTGCCGCAGCAAAAAATTCCAATTTATTCCTAAAAACCTGTCACAGTTAATCAGACCAGAATGCCAACATTAACAGAAGCTTAGTAACAATACTTAAACAGAAAACCATTGCTATATATTATTGTTTCTTTATAGCCTAAAACAAGCACGTACATTTTCTTCGATTTTCTCTCTTTCTGAACTGCTGGAGAAGGGAATATTATCTAAGGGTGCAGAAAGATCTATATTGTAACCTGCCCTCCTTAGGTCAATCGTGCGTCTCCTACCCAAAAGCTGCGAATAATAACCATAGTACAGTGGCAGTCAACATACCTTTGCATTTACAATAACAATGGACAACATAATCAACACAATCAAAAGTCCCCACTCATACAAATTACATTTTTTTCCACAAAGGAAAGTATTGAAGGGTCAGGCTGTATTGCACGAAACTGGGCATTCTTGGACATTTTAGGCTCTTTCTCAGGCTCCTTCTCCTTCTCCTCTTTACTTCCTGAAATAAAGTTTGGGAATCAAAGGGAAGAAGATCACAAGGTAATGGTGTAAACAGTAAAAACATCACATCACATCCAATCACATTCAAAATAAACCACAAACATTTGGTATGTCACAGACAAACAGTACAGAAAGAAAGTCAGCATTTGAACTTTAAAGAGAAAACTTGAATGTTCAGGGGAGGACAGTTATCCAGTGATTCTATCCCATAAATGAACAGCTCCTATTTTTTTTATTAACTTCTAAATGGAAATTACACAAAATAGGTAAAAACATGTTAAACATGTGACCTCAACCTGCAGCTTCATCCAATTTTGTATATAATCAGTTTTAGGGACCAGCAAATTCCTAAATAGTATTCGTAGAAGTATGCAAATGTAATTCAGTGTAATATATACTTGATACTGATATTTTCTCAACAGAAAAACAATAGATTAGATGCACAAAGGTATATAATATCAAGACGAGCAAACTGCATGAAAAGTTAAAGTGTTCAAGTGGAATTCTAATCTTATTGTTTGTGCTCAAGAGAGAGGCAAAAAGGTAGTAGAAACAACATAAATCTTCACAGCTTATTGACAAAAAAGAAGTTTAGATCACTGTAATCTGTTCATAAGACTCATCAGTTAACCCATTCTCATATTGTGCCAAGCAATATTGGAATTATACGACAAATCAAAAGTTCATAGTTGTTTTTGTCTTCATTACATAAATGCAATTCATTATCTCAGTACAGCTCTAAACTCACCTCACAGCCACCATCATTTGCACATCTTAAACACACAGATATTGGTGAATGATTGGTAATACTATTTTATTATTCAAAATTGAAACATATATAGTTACCACTTATTAAAACATATCATCATTAATAAAGTTTTTCCTATCACAAGTATGATTTCACAATACATTTGAAAGATCCCAAAGCAGATATTAGCATAAAAACAAAGACAGGGGATTTTTCAAGCAGCGCCTATGAAAAAAGCAAAGATAGGAAGATAAACTACCTACCATTAGCACCAATGCCATCATCTAGCCTCTTGTTTGAGATATCATAAGGGTCAATTTTTATCACCCTTTTCTTCTTCTTTGGGCGATCATCTAGTGTCTCAGCATCATCCTCGTCCAATCCCATTTTATCTCTGGCTTTTTTCTTGACAAAACTTGAAGGATTTACAACTTCATGACTTTTCCTTTTCCCCAATTCAGATTTCTTCTCTCTACTTCTCTTCGCCAAACCACTTCCTTGATCGTCTTCCCCAACAAATTTCATTTTACCCTCCTCCTTTCCCCTGCCTTTCTGTTTAGCAGTAGCCAAAACAACATTTTCCTCCCTTTCCTTCACCATGGGAGTCAAACGCTTCACCTTGGAACCAACACTCCTTAACTTACCAGGAACCCACATGGTACGGTGGCCAGAACTCCCTTCAACAGGATCAGCTTTCACTTTCTTCTCACCTTTTTTAAACAAAGTTCTCTTCTTGGATGTTGCCACCCCATTTTCTAACTTCCCACTGTTATCCCTCCCCTCCTTCGCATATACCCTCTTCTTCTTCCCAGAAGAATCCAAAGCCCTCAACTTCCCTCTCTCCTCATTCTCTTCACTTAATTGCTTTCCTTTAAAGTTCACTTTTTTCTTCAACTTTCCCTCAGACTCATTTCCTCTACCATAAACCCCATTTTTCTGAAAAGAATTTCCATCGTCCTTAGTTCTCATAGAGTTTCTAGAGATGCTTACTACATGTTTAGTCCTCTTTTTTAGCTTCTGCCTTAAACTATCTTCAGAAGGCATGTTGAACAGTGCTACACTCACTTATACTCTTCTCAACAAACACATAAATTCAAGCCCCACGTGAATTTTATGTTCTTCAAAGCAAACAACAGGTTAGAAACAGTGTAAATTCCCTGAAAATAAGGTTTAGAACCGTAACCTTGTCATGTAATGTTCGAAAGTTGAGAACTTTTGGTGGGTATTTGAGAGAGGAGCTTCCAATGTTGCGGTGGAATGCGGAGGCAGTAAACTTCGGACATCGGAGGAGGCGCGTAAGGTTAACTTGGGTTGAGAATTGCAAATGTCATGGGCCTAGTGGTAATGGGCTTCCTGCACCTCCGTATAAATAGGCAATTGCTTCCTGCACCACCACAATTGCTTCCTACACCCATAATTTTTTGTAATTTCACAATTGCCATTGTCAGAATATATATAAAGGGAAAGTTAGGCTTTTTTTGGATTTGTGAAAACGGAGAAGAATGGTGGTGGGTGATGATGGAGGAGCTACAAGGTGACGACATTGAAGGCTAATGGCGATAAAGGGTAAGGTGGAGCAGCTGGGCGACGCGAAGGAGCATGGCGACGATAGAGGTGCGGTGAAAAAGTAACTGAAAAGTTTAAAGCAGCATTTGACGGAGGGGATGAGTTTTTTCTTGAACTGCAGAAATCATTTTCCACAAGATTTTTGGAAAATGTTTTTCATAATTAATTTTCTTTTGAAAAACAACAAAAAATCTTTTTCGTAGTGTGAAAAGTCTCTTATGGAAAACATTTTCCGTAATAAGACTTAGAACGTTTTTCATAAGAGGACTTTCCTCTCATGAAAAACTTTTTTCACAATAGGAGAAGTTGTTTACGAAAATCGTTTTTCATAATGCAGTTCTCCTTCTGCGTCATAACCTGAATGTCTTCTTACAAAGAACGTGTTTTCCGTAAGCAACTCCTCATTTTACAGAAAACGTTTTTCATAAGCTTTCGTCCTCACCACTAATAACAAATTTTATTTATTGAAAACGTTTTCCGTAATTACCTTGTCCTCTTACGGAAAACATTTCCCGTAGGCACTCATCCTTACACCCTCACTTACGGAGAACGATTTCTGTAACACAATAACCTTCTACGGAATACATTTTCCATAACGTATTTCAGCCACCCACATTCTATTATGGATTTTGTTTTCTATAAAAGGTTATCGTTAAACGAAAAATCAAATCACACCAACTCTGCACCCCTACACCACACCTAAACCATACAAAATGAAAACAACTTACGTACGAATGTTGTCAGACAAGTTTCATTGCAGCACCCTTTACCACCTTCGCTCACCAAAAAACCTACTGTCACCACCCACTCACTAAACCACTTTCCCTCTTTGTATATTAGGCTAAGGGTACTTTTGACATTACAAATAACTGATGGGGTGTAGGAAGCAATTGTGGGGTGGAGGAAGTAATTGCCGTATAAATATGGGCTTTCTCTTAGATTTTGGGCCTTCCTGCCCATTTAGTTCTGTTTTTTCATACCCTATTTTTTTATTATAAAATTACCACCGTATTAATATATTTATATTTTCAAATATTGTATAGAAATTGAAAAAAAATATTTTTTATAATTCTTACATGAATGTTTGAAAACAGGAAACATATTAAAAATAATATCGGTTATGTAATTAAAGAGTGAAAATAGAAAATAAAACACAAATAATAAAAGACTGGTAATGTTTTGATGGATACTAAAAAAACTATTGTTTCTACTGCGGGGTGGGGTGGGATTAAGAAGTTTAATAAGAAAATAAAATTTAATGATTAGCCATGGATCTTACTTCTATATGCATTAAAGGATCATATTTGATTATAAATTGTTTTGGAGTAAGCTCCTTATTTATTTCAAATATTTTCTATTTTTTTTATTTGGTTCTTTGTAGTTTAATTGGTTGAGAATGTTTTATTTCAACTGGTCTATTTTTTTGGTTAAGTATTATAGCTTGGGATTTTGGACATTTTGAGGGTTTGTAGTTTTTCCTTTCAGTTGTTGTCTTTAGGAAAACAGACAACTATTAGAAAAAAGGAGATGAACTGCATTTATAAGTTGGTTTAAATTGTTTAAAATGATATGGATTTCTTTATTGAATGTTGGACAAGTATTTGTTAATTTGAGTTTAATTCCAATTGTTAGATTGTTGATGATGGGATTTGAGAGTTTTGATTATGTTATTTTGAATTATGAATAAAAGTGGGGTTTTAGTTGTACCAACATATTATATATGAGTTATAATACCTATTAAAATATGGAGAAATGGTTGAAATGGATACAAGAGAATGTTAGTGCAAGCTTTTGAATAAAAGATTATGAAACAATTTTTCTCTTTGGTAACTTCCTTATTTCAAAATTATGGTTAATCACTCAAGCAATGTATAGATAGAATTTATGATGAAATTTTGGATATGTGTGGTAACAAAGATAATTGCTCAAATAATTGAATATTGACTTAGATTTAGAAACTTGAACACTCAAGAAAAAAAATATGTATATATGTTTTAATACATATAATCATATAGTAAATATATAACTGAATTATTAATATATATATATATATATATATATATATAATTTTTATATTTTATTAGTTTTAAAATGACAAATTATGGGTGCCAAACTTAACATGTAAATAAAGTTATTTATATTTATACCGAAGAAAAAAAATTAAAGTTTGTTCTTTAAAATTAACAAAGGTCAAATTTGAATTAAAAGTTTTTTTGGATAAACTCTTTTAGAAATTTTCAAAAGAAAAACGTTATAAATTAAAATCAAGCATATGTATAAATTACTTTATAAAAGATATTAATTTTCAAAAGATGATTTTAAACTTATAATATAAAGTAGTTTAATTTGTAAAGGGAACTTGTTTTATTTTAAAAATATTTGTGAAATAATTTACTCAATTAAACAGGTGGATCCCATGTAAGTTATAGAATTATGATTTGAGCATAAAAGTGGGAACTAAAGTTGGCATGACAAAAACCAACAACTAAATTGCAGAAAGAAAACAACAAAGTTCAAGTACACTCCCAGTCTGGAGAATGCTTTTCCATCACTTAAATTCAATTCAATATACACATAAAATAAAATAAGGAGTGGATTCACTTAACATTATTCCAGTTCATTCCACTTCAACTACCCCAAAATAAATTAAAAAATCAATATACTCCTTTTTATTCATTATTGATAATAATGATAATATACAAAACAGAAAAAAAATAAAATAATGCATAATCACTACTTCCGAGTTGGCATAGTTCCATCATCCAACTACATCTTCTCTATTTCGCAACATAACACACCCCAACATGTTTTTTTCTTCACTTTTGTACATTTTCATTTTCTTTTGAATTTATTTAACCCAAGAAATTCCATTTTATTTTCTTCAGTCACCGGCAACCTGCTGCGACTCAGATTGGTGTTGTTGTTGATTTTGCTCTTCGTTATTATACGACGTCGTCGCACCTCCGAGCAAGAAAGGCTTCAACTTCTCCTCCCACACGCTTCTAAACTTCACGGCGTCGCTGCCCTTCTTCCGGACTTCCACAAGCGTGAGCTCCGCCGTGAGCCGGTAAACCTCCACCTCAAACCCGAACTGCCCATTGAGCCCTTCTAACTCCACCCCGCACTCCTTCTTCCACTGCACCGCCATATCCACCGCCGCCGCCGCCTCCTCCGCCATCTCCAGCACCTTCTCCGGCGACTCCCACGTCACCAGCCGGTCCCCCTCGCCGGCGTCCCCGAACAGCCCCGACAAATTCAAACCCGAAGAGAGACATATTATGTCAAAAGCATTCAAGTTAATGATCCGCTCGTCTTTCGGCCCGAACCCGATACCCGACCCGGACATGTAATCCTCCTCGTGAAATTTTATCTCTTTGTACCCTTTTTTGAACCACGGGTCACGGAGCATTCCGTCTAACGTGATCCTCGTTTCCGGGTTAGTATCTAGCAGCTTCGCTAAAAAACGCCGGAGCTCCGGCGACATCCACCGCGGGCACCGGAACTCTCCCTTGTAAATCTTCTTATACATTACCATCAAATTCGGATCGTTAAACGGTAAGTAACCCGCGGCAAGGACGAACAAAACGACCCCGCATGACCAAACATCAACCTTGGCACCATCATAACCTGAAAAATTGTCATTTTGAACAAAAGGAATTTTAGAATTACGAAAAAAAATCGGAGAAAATATACATAATATAATAAATGAAGTGAAAAATTAAAAATAGAAAATAATACTGTTTAAATCAATGTTGCAAAGTACTTATAATATAATTTTGTTGATTTTTGACAATAGAGAGAATGTAATGCACACAATTTTCTTGACCTTCTAATATTGTATATTTCTTTTGTTGATTATTATTTTAAAAAACATTCAAGATGAATTGGGATTGTAGTAGCAAATTTGGAACACATTAAGGATTTCAACAAAACTACAACCATGTGCTCTAAAATCGTGCCATAACATTAGCCATTGCAACAAACTTAAACTGTGACTAATTCAAAATGTTGGTAGAAAACATTTAAAAAATATGGTGACCAAACTTTGTTATAGTGATTTTGGTGAGTAAAAAAAATAAAGGTTGTTTCAATTGTTTAAAACCTTAATACAAAAAGAAAAAAAAAATCTAGGCTGAAATTCTTGGAAAAAAAACTTTTTAACTAGAAAGTCGTTGATAAAAATCTCAGAAATAAAATGTTGTACTTAAATTTTTTTTATCAATAGTATAATATATGATATAATTATTATAAGAAAACACTTTTGAAAAATAATTCTAATTCAAAACCCAAATTAATTATGTAATAGGACCAGTTTGGGGAAAAATCACGAAATCATGACAAAATCTTGACATAAATTTTTTATTTTGAATGAGTTGTTTATATAAAATTTTTTATGCATGTAACCTTTTTTGCTTAAAATCTCGGGTGCCACGTAGGCAGGGGTTCCGCAAAGCGTGTGGAGCAACCCGTCGGGTCGGATCTGGTCCCTGACGGCACTCAGTCCGAAATCGGTGACCCGTAAATCGCCGTTCTCGTCGAGGAGGAGATTCTCCGGCTTGAGGTCGCGGTGGAAGACGCCGCGCGAGTGGCAGTAGCCGACGGCGGAGATGAGCTGGTGGAAGTACCTCCGGCTGAGATCCTCCACGAAGCGACCCTTGGAGATCTTCCCGAAGAGCTCTCCGCCGCGGACGAAGTCCATGACGAAGAAGATTTTGCTTTTGGTGGCGAGAACCTCGTGGAGACGCACGATGTTGGGGTGGTGGAGCCTGCTCATGATGGTGATTTCACGCTTCACGTTTCCGGCGAGGCCCGTTCCGTTGAGCTTCTTCTTGTTGATGATTTTCACGGCCACGCTCTGCCCCGTCTGCACGTTGCGCGCGTACTGCACCTTCGCGAAGGCGCCGCACCCGAGAACGCGCCCGAGCTCGTACTTTCCGAATAAGGCAGTGTCCTCCGCCGCCGCCTGGTCGATCTCCGGCATGGTTGCGCCGGCGGTGCTGTACCAGAGATCGAACCCTAGCTCTGAATCACGGGAGGAGCCGCTCGAAGCGAAATTGAAGGACGCTTTAGACGATTTGAGGGAGGAATTGAAATGGGTCGATCGCAGAATTGGATTTTGGTGAGTGTTTGGAAATGGAGCGTTTTTTTGGGAAAATATGAGGTATTTTTAGTTTGTTGATTGTGGGTTAGGACGAGCTCCGAGAAGAAGGAGGATTGTGAGGCGTTGTGGCTCACACGTGCTTCAGCACAGTGTAATGGGTTTTTGACACGTGTCTCCACCACTACCCTCCGTGTGTGATGTGCTGATTTATGTTCGTTGTTGAATGCTGTTTGAGGTTGCTTTTGAGTTTTGAAAAATAGAAAAAGGCATAAATAAAATAATATGCTTTTTGCTTTTTTTTCATGTTTTTATTTTAGAATTGAGCATCTTAGTATTTTTCACTCTTTTGTAATGTGTATACTCTTTGCATTCACATTTTATTTCAAAATTGGCACAGTCAAAAGAAGGTGCACATGTTGAGAGTCTAGTGAATTCTACGTTTTGAATGTGCAGCTAGGTCATTAATGCAATGAACCCTGAAATTTTCCAAACCACAAAATTTGGTTCCAAATACATTGCCGACAAGAAAGTTTTTGCTTGAATGTGGTGACAGTGATTGAAAAACAGGGACACAAGTTGCTTTCACAAAACATAATTTGGATTACTGCTAACTTTTGGCACAGCTTGTCTTCTTTTCTTTGGTTTTCCAATTAGCACGAAAAGAAATTGTCATGCGTTTCAAATATAACTGCTCTGGATCTTCTTTAACCTAATGTTTACTAGTTGTGTTTATTTTCTTTCTTTTAGTAATTCAATCCAAAATGACCTAGTTATACTTGGTGGAATCATTATGTTCAATAATTTTGTTTAAAAAACACTTTAAATATTTCTTAATAACAAAATTTGATGTATAATATTTCTTAATGATTATAAAAAAATTAACAATATTTATAATATTTATATAGTTGTTCTTATTCAAAGGAGCATATTGAGAAAAGTGATATTTTTTAGAACTCATATTTATATCCTTGATGGGTGATTGTCAAATTGTTGATAAAGTTAGAATTTGATGATGAAGTTCAAGTTTGATGGAAAATATATCAACGGCAGATTTTTTTTGACACTAACGTTAGTAAGAAGTAGAAAAATTATAATATGTATTAACTCGATAAGAGACTTAAGGTATTAGAATTAAATTTTTAAGTCTTATTCAATTTTATAAAATCAGTTTATATAGTAAGATTTTTTCTTATTTATATAAATTATTGAAATATTTTTGTTTTTAGTTGATGTGAGATCTTTAATACATGTTTCTCACGCTGAGACTTATCAACTCAAGTGTAAGATGGATTCTTTCTACACCTCAATGCCCTCGTCCTACACCTCCATAAGTTTTAAAAATATTGAAATTCTCCCTATAAAAATGACCAAAATGACCTTTTATTTTTTTAAAAAAAATACTGAACCGGACGGGATGCCATCCGGTTCATACGAAGTTCATATTTTTCGATGCAGATTCACCGTTGATGGCAACCCAATCATCAAATTAATTATCCTAATCATCAATACCACTCACAAATTGCTAATAAACATATTTTTTTTTTACTTTTCACTTGTTTAAAACTTTAATTCAGATTGAAACAAATACGCAGCTTCTCCATTCAGGTCTGCGATGCAAACATCGCAGACTCTCACCTACACGCACAAATCACTTTTCTTGACGGTGAAGGTGAAAAATAGATACAATGACTGAACCAGATGCTACATTAAAGCAGTGAATCGGATACAAAGCAAAGGGAGAATGAAGCGAATGAAGTGGATAAGAGTGGTTAAGGAGGTAATGGGGGGTAGAGGATATTTTGGTCTTTTACCATTTATCATTTAAGGACATGTTTGTATTTTTCACTAAACTATGGAGGTGCAGGACGAGGGTATTGGGCTGGAGTAAGAATTCGTCCAAGCGTAAAACTTATATGTAAGAGTAGTTCGATAGTGGCCTAATAAAGGATGATTCACTAAGCCCAACAACTTTGTAAAATAGACTCTGATACGATATTAAGAATGGACTTTAAGCCTAACTTAATCTTACAAAACTGACTTGTAAGATAAGGTTTGCACCCACTTATAAACTATTGAAAGACCTCATCTCTAATCGATGTCAGATCTCCATCATTAAAAAAAAATACTCCTTTTATGATTAATTTATATTTATAAATTTTTAAGTACATGGTGGATTAAAAAAAATGTCTTACCATGATTAATAATTTTACATTGCTTAAAAATGGAGGTTAAATACAATTCAAATATATATTTCTCTCTAATTCTTTAAGATGTTTCGATGACAAAAAATTATATCAAAATTTCAAACTCTATAATAATATTTTAAATATAGATATTAATCTTGACAATATTATTTTAACAAGTCAAAATAATAATAAATATTAAATTAATTTTATAATAAAATTATTAGATAACTAATATCTCTTTACTTTATATTTATTTAAGAGTCTAATTAAATCAGGATATTTTACTAAAAAAATAATCATAACATGTTTATCTCTCAAATTTATTTATTTTAATTAATTATTTCTATATCATTAACATGTTTCCAAATTATATTTTTTAATAATTAAGCTAATTATCTCTCTCTTATTGCTGTTTTATTCGGTTAAGAAATATGACATTATTCCTTGCTCTTATGTTATACACATTTTATTAAAATGTTGAGAATCTAATCAATTATGTTTCAAACGCGTAACTTAATCAATAATGCAATGAACAACGAAAATATTCAAACCAAATCTAGAGCAACAATGGGTCTTCAAATGTATTGTCCACAAAATGGGAAACAAATTGCTTTAAACCTAATAATGTGGTACCATTAAAGGCAATTAAATAAAACAGTGACTTTTGTACACTTCATAATTTGGATTATTATAATCTCCACTTTTCTCATAATTTGTTTTGCTTTTATGTCCATGTTTTCGATTTTCAGATATTTTGTTTTACTTCTTGACATATGTACATATTTTAATATTAATTAATGAATAAAATTGATTTAAATATATATTTTTATTGATTTAATAATTTATAAAATATTTTTATCAAAATAAATTATTTTTATTGCAATATTTTTTATGTTTATTAATGTGATTATAGAAAGAGAAAAAAATACTTATCATATATAATATCAAACTTTGCAACTCCTATCCATATTTTCATTAATATTTAAATTATCTAATTTAATTATTAATGACTCATATTGTAATTATTAACAAGTAATCAGATGTCGTCTACCACAGACAATCAGATCTTAACTGGAAGATGTGCATCTTGATATATCTGTAACAATGTTTATTTAATTTATTTAAAAAACGAATAATAGTAATTTAATGTGTCTAGTAAAGCCAATAACTTAATTACTTACCAGTTTATTTTAGAATTTTTTTAACTCATAAACTATAAGTTATTCCAAGTAACATGTAACATATTTAACTTTCTTTAATTAATATTTTTATATATTTTTTTATTAATCATAATCTTTCCTCTTATTATTATTTATTTCAATTTTAATAACATAGTTAATTATTAAACTTAGTGTTTGTTGAATTGTTTTTAAATTTGTTTACACAATTCAAACTAAAATTGATTTAACATTGTAAATTAAAGCAACAAATATTTCATTACATGATATTATGTGAAATTTTTACACAATCAAAATTTGTAAAAAAATTCAATATAAAAATAATTTAAATTGAAAAATAAAAAATAAATTTGTGAAAAAATAGTAAAAAATAAATTTAAGAAATACTCATCAGATAAACTAATTTAAATAAAATTACTTGTCCAATAAAAATATATAAATTTAAAAAATAAATAAAATAAATAGTGAAATTAATTATTTT
>Ga0123340_1004647_pt1 | contig 13045 bp, 11 predicted proteins | sample SirMexnodulemix_FD_89961 | JGI IMG/M metagenome (GOLD analysis project Ga0123340, IMG submission 89961) | Root nodule microbial communities of legume samples collected from Mexico - Siratro Mexico nodule mix | ecosystem: Host-associated > Plants > Roots > Nodule | place: Mexico: Nepantla... | reverse complement strand
TCAGCAACATTGAACCCTCAAGTGCAATATCAGTTCAAAAACCACAAATGAAATGTATAAATCATCACAAAAACAAGACAAACAATCAAAACTAAAACTCAACCTAATTTCAGCAACACTTCATCGTAAACTACAATCACAATTCAAAACCTAGAAATTTCCCAAACCTAAACCAAGTTGCAACGACGACGTACAATAATAAAATTTACCTAGGCGTTCCTCCTTGGTTTCGTTTCTGAGACCCTTCTCTGTTTTTCCTCAATGTCAAGGTCGCAGCTTCTCCTACGATTCAACGTTCATCACCATGTTTTTCTCGTCGTCGTCGCCCTCCACCGCTTCCAACGGCCGTCGAGCGCAACCAAAGGTTCTTCGTTTTTCCCTCAAAAAACCGCGAAGCACCCTTTTCCCTTACACACAGCTTCTCCTACGAACCGCGAAGCACCCAAAAACCTTTGGTTTTCCCTCACGCAGATTCTCGTCGTCGTCGCCCTCCACCCCTCCAATGGCCATTAAGCGCAACAAAGTTTCTTGCTTTTTCCCTGCAACCAAGCACGAAGCACTCAAAGGTTCCTCCTTTGATTTTCAAATACCAGACATGAACTACCTTCGTATGTTTTGCAAAGATTTAACAATCAGACCATGCCCCTGCCATTTACTATTTATGCCCCTAGTGTCACGTCATAAAAAAATGCCACAGTTGTAATGTGGTTGTAATCCACGTGGGGTTGACAAACAAACATTCATATGGGCACATTGTTGGATGGTTGGGGTTCCTTGTCTTTAATATATTTTATCTCTTGTTGTTAAATATGTAGTTAGGTATCGGGACTTTATTTTAGTGTGTGACCAATATGGTGATTGCATTTTAAATATAAATATATTCTTATGAATCCTCGACATAATCTCTGCCCATGCACATTTCAATTCAAGTGGGATCCACGACATTTATATCTTGATTTCATAATACATTGAAAGAAGAAAAAATCGCAAGCAAAAAAAAAATTATAATAATAAAGTATTCAATTCCTAGAAAAGTCTTTATCCATGTGCCATTTATGTGGGACCCATGTCATTTTCTTTTTGTTTTCCTAATGCATTGAGAAAAACGAAAAAAGAAACCCCTTTGTCCTTTAAAAGCCTGACTCATTTGGCTGCCTAACATGTTCACCTCTTCACACTCCCTTTTCCATCCCACACTTTTTTTCTTTTCCTTGCTAATGGTTTATTTATTTCATCCTTTTTATTAATCCTCTTTATCTATCGATTTCTAGAATTAAGAACTTATAATTTTTTTTAGTTTTCTTTTAAAAATAAATTTCTATTAAATATTCAAATGGTTACATGTGTTATAGAGTGTTTAACTCAAAAAAGTTTTGTTTCGTTTAGATACTCAAATGACCGCATGTGCTAGGCGATGTCTAATACAAACATTTTTCCTTAAAAATACACGGAAATAGATTTGATTCGTCGGAGTATTGATCATGGTCATTCGCACCTCCCTGTACTCCAACCAACAAATCGTAAAAATATTGAATGTCCAAATATCCAATTTTCAAGTACCTTTTTAATATAAAAAATTTCTAATATATAAATTAAAAAAAATCAAATACCTCAACCAAACAATTTTGGAGCCAAAGAACTATGTAACCCTGATTTTTCATTCTCAATAGAAATACGTAGGACCAAGGTCAAACCTTGTCGGGCCTCAATAATAAAAAATATATTTTCTTTGTTATTTGCATTTTGTCTTCTTCTGGGAAAAATAAACATTCCAAAAATCACACTCGTTTTACTTATTTAATTAAAGGAACCGTCTTAGGACGGGCGTTGGGGGGGTGCTAACACCTTCTCCACACGTAACCGACTCCCAGACTCAAAATCCGGTTTCGCAGACCATAGCCTTAGTTTTTGGTTTTTCCATAGTTTTTCTAATAAACTATGGTGACGACTCCTTTTCTCAAATTTTCAAACTATTTTTATAATTCTTTTCGGATCGTCGTCCCCGTCGTGATTCCAGTTACGACACCAAGGTTAGGTAATGAGTATATATATTCTTTTATTGGAAGATGACCATAATTCTCGAGAAAATGAATATGATTGTACCAATATTTTGATGAGATATACTCAACTACTTAATCACTTCCCAAAAGGCTTTTGATGTCCATGTGGGTCATCAAAAGTTGTGTATATGGATTCATATGTTTGGTAAAGTGAGAGTAATTCTTATAGTTTTGATTCATATTAGTTTTTTTTTCTATAAATACTTGTGTTTTTAGTTTATTAATAAAATATTCAAGTGTTCCCTTCACTTTTACCACTTTTACTCTGAATTTTCTAAGTTATTACATTTTTTTGTGATTTGACACTTTTATATTACAAAGTATTGTGTTAAATTTTATAGCTCATAAGAATTTTATTTTGGACATAATAGGATTGAAATAAAAAAACACGTTTTTGGATTATTGTTTCATATTTGATAATATTTCATTTAGGCTTCTCCATTTATTTTGAGATATTTTTATTTAAAAAATTTTAGGATTATTGAGCTAAAAAATTAAATAATAAAAATATAAATAAAATAGTGGGATGTTACATTTTTTTCTACATATTTTTACCTAAATACTTAACCCTTTCTGGTGGTCTGTCAATAAGAGTATTCTTAATAGTAAATATCTTGGAGTGAGGTTGTAAAATTGTTGGTAAGATTTTAGGTCTCACATATAGTTGTAAACTTAACTCTATAGATGTCTAGACTAGTTAAAATTGTTATCTTACAAAGGAAAATAAAAATCAAAAGAGATCACCATGATTAAAAATAAGGTGTCAAAATGGATTCAAACCTTTGAGTCAATCAGCTCATCACAATTCAAGCTTTCAGCTACGTTGAAAAATATATGTTTTAAATATGGGTCAAATTTAACTCAGCTTCCTTAACTAGTGGGTTAAACATGTTCAAGTTAGGTTGAAAGTGCTCTAATTCATTAAATATCAACATCCAATTTCGTCTGGATAAAAAAATATTTCTTATCAATTCTCAAAAAAATTAAAAAAATTAGTCATTTAGTTTTAGTTTGGATTGTATTATTTTTTGTTATTTTCTCTTATTTAAAAAATATATAAAAATACAATATTCTATCTACTATTTTCATTTGCTTTATCATTTATAGAAATTAAAACTAAAAAGAAAAGTTTCATCCCATTTTATTTGTTTGAATTAAAAAAAACAAAAGTTTTAATAAATAATAGAAAAAAAAATCCATTCTAAAAAAAAATACAAAAACAAAAAATTGGTGTTTATAATAAAAGCCCAACCATCAAGCTCTTAAAAAAATGTGGCTTCTACTGTTCACACCCCTCTTTCCCCGCACTCTTTTTATTGTTATTGCAGTTGTGCTGTTTGCACCCTTCACATTCTAGTTCTCACCAGCCCTCATTTGCGCCAATCCGTATCACTTCGTCGTATCTTTCTGTTTGATATTTCTTATCCTACCACATGCTTATCCAATCGGTAACTGCATCGTTTTATTTATTTTTTTCTTTTATTTTTAAGTGAAATTAATTGGAAATAAAAGAGAATTTTTGTAACAAAATTGGATTTGAATTGCACATTCTATTTTTTTTAATTGAAATTAATTAGAAATAAAATTTTTTTTATTTCTGTAATAAAATGCACTTAACACAAAATTAATTAAAGGGTATTGGGATTTGAATTATTATCTCATATTTGATTTTAAGATTATAAAAGTTTTGTTTAGGGTAATGTTTAGTCCTAAATGGTCATAAACTCAATTAGTTTACTTTTTGATTTTGCATTGCCATATAGGATTACAACTTTTGAGTGCCTTTTCTATTTTCGTTATTGAGTTATATGCTTACTATTACATCATCAACTATTACATCATCAGTAAGTTCTTATAGTTAAGTTTCCATGAACTTTTGTTAAAAATTTAGTTTCGGAAGTTTTCTAAATATTCTCCGTAAACATTTTGTGGTGCGGAAAGAAATTCCAGTGGTGTGAATAGCAAGTCGAATCTGTTTTCGAAATTTGAAGAAATTCCTTTTTATCTTCATTTGTGTTCATCTGGCGTCAATCGGTAAAGAACTGTTCCTTGAAATTTTGCAATTGAAATAACGAAGTGAATTAATGTGATTAAGAATGAATCAAGGAGTAGCAATTTGGAATTGAATCGCTGTTCATCACGGATTCTGATTAAGGATTGAATGGAATCGAGATTACACGAATGTGATTGGTGAAATCAATTGTGGTATAGAGAAGCAGTGAGTGAGTTTGTTTTGTTCGTTCAATCTGTAATCGTGAAACCAGCGGTGTTTTGTTATTGTGAGGTGAATCAATTTGTTCTGTTTTCAACTTGCAATTGCGTTGAAGAGTTGAAAATAAAATTCTGGACGAGTTTTTTGTGTAAATTTAATTGATGCATTTCTTCAAGCAGTTGGTGTGGAAGCACTGCATTTGAATTTTGGAATCTAGTAATTTGTCAACTAGCAGAAGCAATTTATTTTGCCAGTTCAATTTTGGTGCAGTTGTTTAATTGTTGTTTAATCAACTACTGTGTGAATTCTCTTAATGAGAATTGAAATAGAGAAACAACATGAAGATGAACAAGCTAGTTTATAATTTTGAAAGCAATTCCAGTGAAGACTAACATAACTTCTTGGAGGATTGAATTGGCATAATGCAGTTGCAGTTCAGAAAATATTAATTCAAGAGGTGCAGTAGAAATTCACCAAAACAGTTGTGAAATTGACATGTGTTTTACGTGAAAGTTAATTTGGCTGAATTGAATTAAATTTTATTCAATTTTGATGCATATAATTGTGGGCAGCTGTGATTTGTTAAATTGAATTGAAAATAGACTTGTTCACCTTTTGACGAATTAAATTGAGAGGTGCAGCCGGTGATCATGGTGCAGTGAATATGGTGCTTCAATTGTTATTCTTGATTTTATTTTAATTTTGTAATCAAAATCTAGAACCTATCTTTATTTTAATTGAAAATATCTTTTGAAGTGTTTATTTTCTTGATTATCATTAATTTATTGTTTGTCTCAATTTTTGGTTGATTTTTATGTATTATTTCATTGTTAATCTCTCTTTAATTTTGTTTTTTAAATTGAGATTTTATTGTTTTTCTTTATTGGCCTTTTGGTGTAGAATATATCTTAGAAATTTGTTCTTTGTGAGAGTTGAACTAACTTTTAAGTAGCATCCTAAGAGAAGGTAAAAGACTTTAAAAGGGGTACTCATTTTTAGAGGGCAAACAAGTTATGGCTTGGAGAGAAACAATTGAAGAGAGAACAATGATACACTTGAATGGAAGAATTGACAAGTCTCAAGAAATAAAAAAATATTAAATATTTGTATTATAATCACTTATCAAGGAATTTTGTGTTAATTTCGTTTGTAATTTCTTTTGCTTGTTTTGTGTTTGAGAAAATGCTAATAAAACAATCTTAAGAGTGAGCATTCTAATAGTATAAGCGTGTAGTTGTGGGAGTGTGTCAAGAGACTCTAAGTGTCACTTGCACTTTCACTTAGAAATTTTGTCTAGTTATTTGCTTTGTCTAGAATATCCATTTAATAAAAAAAATATATCTATTAGAAAAAATAACTAACACATGGAAGACTATGAATAATAAAATTATACAGCCTGAATATCCACCATTACAAAGTATAAAATTACAACCCTCAACAGACTTAGAAATATAAGCTAGTACATACAAAGACATTAAGATAGAAGATAGAGAAGTAGAAACAAAAGATATTAAAAAGCATCATTCACAAATTAATTATTCTAATACAATTTTAGGAATTATGACAAAGTAATTAACTATGATAAAAAACTCCACATCATCACATCATAAAGAAATCCCTAGTAGCTCAAAACTTGTAAAACCAATATACAAATTATTTAATGTCCCACAAAAAGAATTAGACTCTCTTAGATTAAAAAGTGATACTGATATTAAAATAGAACAATTAAAAAGAAAATTAGAAGAAATAAATAAAAAATCCATTAATACTTTAGAATTTAATAAAATAAAAACTTATCCAAAACTAAGAAATTATTATAATAGACCTACCTATGCATATGTACAATTCGAAGAAAGGGGAGAATTAGTTCAAAACTCTTTTTACATGAAACGAAATAACATAATGGAATTTAGATGGATTAAGTGAACAAGCTATATAATAGATTTAACATGTCAAATGACAATGACACCTACTACCCATAAAACATAAAACAAAAGAATGTAACGACAAGTCTACCGCTATAGTCATATAGCCATAGTACAAGGATTCACTGGTCAACTGAAAGGCTGAGAACAAGATAAATTAGCAATAATTAATAGTGTTAAAACTGAAACAAATCAAAAAGATGCAATATCAACATTAATTTATTCAATAGGTGGTGGTATAAAGATACATTTTTATCAGAAGTAATTTAAGAGAAGATAGGTTCGCTGGATTTTGGAAAGAGAGATTTCTTGCTTACCTAAATTATTTGCATAAAAAGTAAAATTAAATTTAGAACAACATTATAGTAAACCTATACAATATGATTCCTTAACTTATGTCCAAATACATAATATAGTAATAGATACTGGAATACAAGTATGTATTGACTTTAAATTACAAAATAAACTTAGAAAAGAAAGTATGATAAATAAAAATAAATAGGAACATTTTGTCATTAATATGGTATGGAACCTATTAGAACGCCTAGTACCAAGAAAAAGAAAATAATAAAAAAAACATAATAAAATGGAAAATAAAATATATATAGAAAACTATATACTAAAAAATATAATAAAGTACCACAAGAAAATAAACCACAAAAAAACCAAATATAAAAAAACTCAAAAAGAAAGATAATGTTTGTTAGAAATGTGGTTGACCAGGTCATTATGCAAATAGTTGTAAAGTAGCTAAGAAAACAAATCAAATAGAAGATGAAGAGTTAAAGAAAAAAATTATTAAATATTCTCATAAATTCAAAATCATAAGAACTTGATAATACATCAGAAGAAGAAGAAAAGAGTGAACTAGAAATAGGACAAATAGAATTAGATAATAGTACTGAATATTCAAAAGAAAGTGAAGAAGGTTATTGTTTAGACCCAGATTGTGTAGTTGTGAAAATCGTATTAATGATAGAAACATAAATATGTTAAATAAAGAACAGACAAACAATTTAATATCTATAATAGACAAATTAGAAGACTCGCCATTAAAAGATGAATTTTCATCACAACTAAATAATTTAATCATAAAAAGTGAAAAAGTACGAGAACAGATAGAACCTATAAATATGAAAGATATTTTATAAAAGATTTAAAAATCTTAATCAAAATATAACTATAAAAAACATACAAGAAGAAATAAAAAATCTCAAACAAGAGATACATTTATTGAAAAAAAATGATATTTCATTATAATATAGATTATTAGAATTAGAAGGAAAAGACATAATAAGAAATCAAAATATAATAGAGTTAGAAACAAAACCTCTAACAACAAGGCAGAAACATCTAATAATAATTATATAAATTTATTAAGTTTAATTACAACTCATAAATGGCATAGTGAAATAAAACTAATAATAAAAGGAGAAATATTTAATACTATAGTCTTGATAGATTCAGGAGTAGACATAAATTGTATACAAAAAGGATTAATGCCAACTCAATATTATGAGAAAACATTAGAGAAAGTAACAAGTAAAAATGGATCTAAAATGAATATTCAATATAAGCTTTCTAATGCAAAAATATAAGCTTCATAAAACCGCCTAGAACTAGAGAGTTAAATCTATTAAAGGAATCTTCAATATCATATATAGAGGGAAAAATAAAACAAATAGATTTATTAAATAAATAAATAAGATTTAAAAGTGTAGAAGAACAACTTAAAAATCATAATATTCAGACCATAATAAAAGAATATGAAGAAAAAATAGAAAAAGAAATTTGTGAAACAAATCCTACTACTTTTTGGCATAGGAAAAAATATATCGTTGCATTACCTTACATAGATAATTTTTATGAAAAGAAAATCCCCACCAAAGCTAGACCTATACAGATGAATCAAGAATATTTAGAATATTGTAAAAAAGAAATTCAAGAATATTTATACAAAAGGACTAATAAGATCATCAAAATCACCCTGGAGTTGTTCAGTATTTTATGTTGTGAAAGCTTCGGAACTAAAGAGAGAAGCCCCAAGATTGGTTATAAATTATAAACCTTTAAATAAAGTATTAAAATGGATTAGATACCCATTACCTAACAAAATTGATCTAATAAAAATAATTCATGATGCTACAATATTTTTAAAATTTGACATGAAATCAGGGTATCATCAAATATCAGTAAAAGACGAAGATAAATATAAAACTGCTTTTGTAGTACCCTTTAGACATTACGAATGGAATGCAATGCCTCAAGGATTAAAAAATGCTCCTAGCAAGTTTCAAAACATTATGAATGATATCTTTTATCCATATATGAAATTCTCTATTGTATATTTAGATGATATACTAATTTTTTCAAAAAACATAAATGAACACAAACAACATTTAGATGAATTTATAAAAATAATAAAAGAAAATGGATTAGTTGTATCGACAAAAAAGGTAAAAATATTTTAGATAAAAATAAGATTTTTAAGATATGATATATATCAAGGAACTATTACGCCAATACAAAGATCATTAGAATTTATAGATAAATTTCCAAATGAAATTAAAGAAAAATAACAATTACAAAGATTTTTAGGATGTGTTAATTACATAGTAGATTTTATTCCAAATTAGAATTATTTGTGCACCATTATATTCAAGACTAAAAAAGAATCCACCACCATGGAATGAAAATATGACATCAACCATAAAACAAATTAAAACCTTAGTAAAAAAAATTTCCATGCTTAGGTATTCTAGATCCTTCAGCCTTTCTTATAGTCGAAACGGATGCTTCAGAATTAGGATATGATGGGGATTTTAAAATAAAAAATTTCTCATGATTCAAAAGAACAAATTATCAGATATCATTCTAGAATCTGACATTCATCACAGCAAAAGTATTCTACTGTTAAAAAAGAAATTCTTTCAATAGTTTTATGTTTACAAAAATTTCAAGATGATTTATTTAACAAAAAGTTTTTAATAAGAACTTATTGCAAAGTTGCATCGAGTGTTTTGACAAAAGATGTCAAAAACTTGGTTTCTAAACATATTTTTGCCAGATGGCAAACATTATTATCATGTTTTGATTTTGAAATTGAACACATTAAAGGGGAAGAAAATTCTCTTTTTGACTTTCTAACCCGAGAATTCTTACAGGCATCAGAATGAGTGGGACACCCACGTCTAAAGACCAATATGGCCTCCCACTAGGTTCATATAAAAACCAATAATCAACATGACTCTCAATCAGAGAAGAATAAAGCTTCATCATCAATTTCATTAAGACATCAAGCACCCTCATCAAGATCTAATATACTTTAGCCAATCTAGTAAAGACACCCACTCCATTATCAAATATTTCTACAAGAAGGTATACTTCATTACAGTACACTAATATCCTTATAGGACCTAGAGATTTTATTGTCAAACCATCTCAATTAGTATCTCTACCTATTAATACAGAACCTTCTAAACCCTCAAATTTCACGGAAGAATATCTTATCAAAAGAATGGATTAAAGAAACCCTACCAAAACAGCAGAAGACTTATTTCCTAATACTTTCCATTATCCTCCCAAAACATACTTAAAACCAAAACCTTTTATGAATTTATCCTAGTTGACACAGACTCAGTAGAACTATCTCATACCCCAAATAAAGAAGGAACCATTATATATTCTAAAATAAAAATCCTCCACATTATGACTCCTCAAGAGTGGAGCCAACCATTACATAGTAATAAATCCTTTTCCAGACAATTCACTCCCCCATATTATTCACATTATGATTATATAGATGCATGGAACAATGTTCTTTATCTTAGTCCAGAAAAACACTCATGGTTTATCTGGTTTAAGAAGGGAATCTCATTAAAATTTCCAAAATGGTTTATTAAATGGTTAAGAGATTTTGGACCTTTACCATCATTTTTCTCACAAAAAGTAGCAAAAATATATAACTATTTCCGAGAACAGTCTACATTTGTGCTTGGATATAGGTTAATATCTTTTGTTGCTTCCCAATCTATTAAATGGATATTAGCTTGAGATTATACCATAACTAATTTGTATGAAAAGGTCAACATAAAATTATTATCCAGAAGATTAAGGCTAAAATGGTGGAAGAAGTTGAACAATGACATAGTCAGCATTACCAAGATACAAGACTGGATAAGGCATCATTCAGAGAAGAAGCCAGAAATATCATCATCCCTTAACGAAGAATCATTATTCTTGTTTAATAAACAGAAGATAATGGCCGCATTAGCATCAACCTCATCAAAAGAAGAGTTCGAGAAAACTTTAGAAAAAGTTACATCATTACACGGCTCTACTAACAATAGTTCAGACAAATGATCATCTCAGTCGAATCCTTATCTGCATAATGAAGATATGTATTACGAATAAGAATCATCAAAAAAGAATCTTATTAAGGTTGATTAAGACTTAAAAAAGACATAAACACATGAAGAGATATTGATGGAGACATAAAGAAGACATAAAAACATGAAGAGACATAAAGGTGATTTATCATTATTTGTATTATTGTGAAAAGAAGTCAAAATATGTAATTATTAGAAGAGAAGTTTCAAGATGTAATTATTAAGCTAGATATTTCTATATGTAATTATTAAAGTATGAATAGTGTGTTTTATCTTCTAGTTAAATGATTTTCTATATAAAGAAACCTTTAGAAATAGTGAAGGCAGAGTTGAGTAAAGTGTGAATAATGTGTTTTATCTTCTAGTTAAATGATTTTCTATATAATGAATTTTTTAGGAATAGTGAAGGCAGAGTTGAGTAAAGTAAAGTGTGAAAAAGTTTGCCTTGTAATAAAAACTTTGAATGAAGTGTTTCAAGAATTGTTGTCTTTGTGTATGTTTTTATTAGTATCTTCCTATCCTAATTACACTTATAAATTGATTAATTTAAATATAAAAAATATATTTATTTGTTTTCTTTACTTAATTATATTAGGGTGAATTTTTTTATAATAAATTTTAACTTCTTGTATTTTATTGTGAGAGTTTATTATTTTTTCACGTGAGTTTAATTTGATTCATGCATTTATATTTTTTATTTTTTATATAATGACACGATTGATAGTTTTGGAGTTTAAGTGAGATATGAAATTTGTGACGTCTAACATAAATTTTTTATTAAAAATTTAATATATTAATTACTTTTTATTTAAAAAAACGTAATAAATGGTTAAAATATGTTAAACAGAACTTTTCGTGTTCCTAGGAAGAGGATAGGATCCAGATTATGTAGTGAAATCGGATAAAATGAGAGTATATTCTGTTCAAATCGTGATTAAAATGTTATTTTCATTTGAGGAAAAAAAAAAAAAATCGTCCATCGTCCCTGTCCATTACTTTCATACCAAAAAACAATAAACGTAAGAAGAAAAAGCAAAATTAAACACGTCGCGTTCCGTTCCCAATTGAAATCCTCCACCTCTGCTCCGAAACCCGGGAAAAATTATTGCCTCTTCCTCGCGCAAAACGGAAATTACAAAACACTTTCTCTCAGAAATCGTCACCACAACTTAACGCCCCTCCACGGTTCCCGCCAAAACCGATGCTAGGGTTCACTCTTCCGCTTCAGCTTCAGTTTCGCTGCTGCCAACACCTTTCCCAGCAACCGCCCCTTCCCAACCCGATTTCGCCCAAGCCCTTCTACCCGCCCGTCGTTCCCTCTGTCCCTCGGCCCCGAACCGCTCCCGGTCTGCGCGCCAGTTTCCCGGTCCTGTCCGGTTCGGTTTTCCCGGAGGATGAGGTGGACGTCGAGCTGGGGCGGCTGCTCGCGCTGTTGCCGGAGGAGATGCGGCGGCGCGTAAGCGACCACTCGGAGCTGCCGCAGCTGATCGAGGTGGTGATGGATTTGGGCCGGAAACCGCTCGCGAGGTTCCCCTCCGGCGATTTCGTGATATCAGAGTATCCTATCACGGTTCAGGATATCGAGCACGCCACTGCTCAGGTATTGGAACAATAAATAAACCATTAATTAAAGTATTGATGTTTGCATGAGCTTGTCCATAAATATTTTCAGGAAAAAGCTAGTTTTTCAATGAGCTGAAATTTGCTTATGCTTTTGCAGGAGTACTGTTTTATAATTGCTCTTAATTTTAATTTTAACTCGTGCAAACTAATATAACCTGTGAAGAAGTTAGTTTCTTTTTCTTCTTCTTTAGAAGTGTTTATGGCGAGATTTATTTCATTTTATTCGTCTCCAGGAATTTTTATGGAGAAATTCGTCCAAACAATTTCATAAAGTAAATTCATTGTATAAGGTTAGAAGAACATTTTGGTTATGAAAGTGTAGTCACATTAGTACGAGTTATAAAAAATTTAAAGTGGTAGATGTTAATTTCGTCCGAAACTTAATTACTTGCTTCCACATTAGTTTTTAAACTTATGTTAATATTATTACTTACTCATGTTACGTTTTAAATTTTGGATCAAAGTGATTCCCAAATTGTATTTTGAGTTTTTTTTTTTTTTAATTTTCTTATTTTCATCACTAATCTGATAACGCTATATACTCTTAGGAACAAGAATGGTGATTTACCCGATTATACAAGTAAATCCTTCTTTAAGTGTTACAAATCATGTTAAGTAACCTCTAGCATTGGAAATTCCTTTAAATGTCCTTAACGAAATATATCAACTTGGGAATCAAACTTATCGATATTATGAAGGACTACTCACGAGAGAAGGTAAATGGCGGGAGGGAACAAATTGATATTTTTTTTTTTTTTTTTTTTTTTTTTTTTTTTGGGTTTTTTTTTTTTTTTTGTGTTTTTTTTTTTTTTTTTTTTTTTTTTTTTTTTTTTTTTT
>Ga0123340_1004645_pt1 | contig 13050 bp, 9 predicted proteins | sample SirMexnodulemix_FD_89961 | JGI IMG/M metagenome (GOLD analysis project Ga0123340, IMG submission 89961) | Root nodule microbial communities of legume samples collected from Mexico - Siratro Mexico nodule mix | ecosystem: Host-associated > Plants > Roots > Nodule | place: Mexico: Nepantla... | reverse complement strand
AGTTAAAATTATAAATATAACAACAATCATATAAGTTTACTATAAATTGTTTGATTTTTTTTCATTATAAATTGTTTGCCATTTAATAAAAAGTGTTTTACAATTTTATAGTAACAAAAAAATGTAGAAATCAATCTCAACCAAACCGCTAAACATTGTTTTGGTTTGATTTAGATTTTACAATAAATTAAAATCAAACCAAGTTACATTAGATTAGATTTATAATTGACTCGAGTGACTATTTAATGAAAAAAACAAACTAAACCGATTATCCAAAATCTCTATTAGCAAATTACATAATTATATGAATTGTTGTTTGCGTTAAACTTGCTCAGCGCAATTTTGTTACTTTTGAAATAAATTTAATTCATAATGTTCGAAATACAAATTAAGAAAGTCATACTCAAATGTATTTTATTCTCTCATGAGTCATGTTATTCTACACAATGAGTCAATCAATGTGCAATTTTTCTATTTTTGGACAATTTTTAGTTGTAGGAGTTTGAAAGATGATGTCTGCAAAGAAATAAAAAGTCGATTTGAAGGAATCCACTTACTTCTGAAACATACTTATTTTTGAAATAGATATACAATGGCCATTTTGCAGGAATTATCCGTGGAGATTGAAGAACTTGAGAGGCAGAAAAATGAGCTTGAAGACAAACTGAAAAAGGTCTATTTTTTCATCCCTTTGAGTACCTGACTTTGAGTATTAAATCAGCAATTTAATGCCCTCCTGGCCTTAGTCTTCATTATGATCTTCATGGATCTGTTGGTGTCACTTTGCTTGCCTTACATAAGCTTGAAATATTTGTGCAGGTCAACAGTTTGTTGACATCTGCACGTATACGCCTCTATAATGTAAAAGAAGAAAGAGAGCAATTTGATGAAGCAAGCAATGAAATTATTGCACTTCTAAAAACAAAGGTACAAGTTTATTTCATGCCCTAGGCTCACATCTTCATGAAAATAAATAAATATTCTCATTTAGAGGGTTATATTAAAATTAAGGCTAAATTGTGTATTTAATACTTGATTGTTTTATGATAAATTTATTAGCAGTTAAAAACTGCCACAAAGCAATATTCTTTTTTATATTTGTGTGTAATTAATGGTTTTTGAACCACATGAAAGTCTCTCCTCTTCTTTGTTTAGACTCACCTCTTTCCTTTTTTATCACGAGAGACTTTCTAGCACAAGATAGTAATTATAAAGATCCCACATCGATTAGGGATATGGTCAAATCACAATATATAAGTGAGGTGTAAACATCAATTTATAAGTTAGTATAAAGTTAAATTAGATATAAACTCATATGCTAAGATGGTATATTCCTATCAAGAATATTTGCTTGATATCTTTTATTTAAATTACTTTTTAGGAAATTTTTCATCTTTTAAATATTGTTTAGATATAGATAAAAATATATTTAATTATTATTTAAATTTTAGAAATTTAGGATTGAGATATTGTTAGTTAGTATTTGATATTCTATTATATTTTTTTTTTACTTTGTATATAGAGTACATGAATAAAATAAAGGAGAAGATCCTCCACATAATATATCTCTTGTAGTTTAGAAAAAGTAAAAACCTAGCAAGTAGTATCTAGAGTCATCAATCTGTTAGGTATTCAAGTGTGAGTCTAAGTCCCACATTGAGTAAAAATGAAAAAGTTAAGAATATATAAGAAAGAAGATCCATAGACCTATTATCTTAAGATTTTGGGTTAAAGGTGGTGTCATTTCCTTATGTGGTTTGACTCAGATGATTATGTTGTTGAAGATAATTTACTTCATACCATCAAAGGTGTTTTGTATGTTAAAAACTACAAGAGGAACAAATAGATCCAAAATAACTATGTTGTTGATGTTTGTTTGTCGGTTATTTTTGGGTAAAGAGATGATCGTGTTGTTGAAGATACTTTACTTCATACCATTAAAGGTGTTTTGCATATCAAAAACTACAAGAGGAACAAATAGATCCAAAATAACGAAACACATGTTTTTTCCGTCTTCTCGCAATTGCAAGGAAATAATTATCAACACAACAAGTGTTGGTAAAGGCCAAATATAAAATGTCACAAATGTGGTCAATTGGAACATGTAGAAAAGATATGCAAATCCCAACCTCCTCAAGAATTTGTCAAGATTGTAGATGACGAACTGAAAAAGGAACAACTTTTGCAACATTGTGTTTTACAACCAACAAGTCTACAATGGTTGTACAAACCACATGACTCAAGATAAATAAAAAACTTTTCAAAGAGTTCAAAAAATCTGATATTTCTAAAGTGAGAATTGGGAAGGGAGAACAAATTATTGTGAAAAGTATAAGAACAATTGTAATTAAAATTCACTCAGGTGTCAAATTAATTGTTGATGTTTTATATGCAATTGTGTAAAGTGTCGCTCAACTATTAGAGAAATGTTATAAAAGTGTGTTTAGAAAACAAACTTTGTGTGATTAAATATGCAAAACAACCTAGAAGTTTTCAAAATTCATATGAAAGACAAAAGTTTGGCTTTAGATTTGATGAAAGAGGAGTTGGCTACAAATGAAGAAGATATAAAAGGATTAAAATCAAAAGAAAATGCATATCTCTTGAAGAAGTTTGATATCTAAGAGGAGAAAATAGATGAAGAACCACATTTTAATATGGTTGAAGCTCAATTTACATCTTCTCCTATGATAGCTCATTACGAACTCGCTAAACGTTGCTCAAACTTTTTCAATGATCCTACTCTTCATATATCAGTTGTTGGTGTTCCAATATCTTACTGTTACACGACCAAAGTAGAGTTATGCTGTGAATAAAGTTTGTTAATTTATGGCAAATCCCGTGGATTTTTATTGGATGGCTGTTAAGCATATTTTGAGATACTTAAAAAGGTTTTGTTCATCAGTCTTACGTTTTCAAGTTGCTCCTTCTTCACAATCATTTTCCACTAAAGCTCTTTATGATGCCGTTTAGGCCTCTGATTTTGATGATTGCCTCTCCCTCCACCTCAAGTGCAATGATTTATTTTGGTGCTAACCTAGTCTCTTGGTGGTTCAAGAAACAACCCGTTGTAGCTAGATCGTCCACGAAAGTTGAATATTGTTGTCTTGCTCACACTATTGCCGAACTTACCAACATTCAAACACTTTTAATTGAATTACCAGTTTCCTCGTCATTCTAGCACTGTACTGTTATAATCAAAATGTTGTGGTAGTCACTCATAATCTAGTTCTTCAATACTAAATATATGGAAATTGATCTATTCTTTAAAAGTTTTAGCTAAGAAGCTTCAAGTTTATCATATCCCTGTTGTAGAGATGTTTTTACTAAACCTCTTTCTCCTACTCGGTTTATTTCTCTGCAAACTTAACGTTGTTAAATCTGTTTCTAATTTTCAGCGCATTGAGTTTAAGGGTGTTATTAGTGTATAGGACTTTTGTTAAGTTTTGCACAGCTATAAGTTATAGACAACTGTCACTTTGTTATGTTAATAACCTTCTATGTAAGAAGTAAAGTAAGTTTCTCATAATTGAAAACAGTTTCTTTCATTTCTTATTTTTCTGTTACATCTCGAATTCTGTTATTAAAGACCAAATTGAATATAAAAAAAAAGAATGATTAAAAGTAAAATTTAGCCTGGAATTAATAATATGATATAATGCATTTTGTTATTTGTCTTATTGTCATAAAGTTTTCTGATATTAGGAAGATGAGATGGTGCGAGCCATTAGTTCTTATACAGTAGAAGCAAATGTTGTTGATGCATGGATCAAGTTTCTAGAGAGCACATGGGTTTTCCAAGCTTCACTTACAAAGAGAAAGGATGAGCAGGTCAAGTATGTCTTGTAGTTTAATCCCATTGGCAAACAAATATTATCAAATAAATGTTGACATATAACAAATTTCAAAGTTATATGCAAATTGCTTTGCATCATGTGGTAGTTCCTCTTATGTCTCTTAAAATGCATGTTTTCATTTATTAATATTCGTATTGTCTATTTTTTATTGCACATTAAAGTGCTGAACTGGAGAGATATGGTCATCATTTTGTGAATTTGGTGGTCCATCTTCTGCATTCTTACAAGGTAACAAATCATCCTAGATTGATCAATAGCTTTATCATATTGCATTTTCCTAATCTTCTGATTACTGGCTTGCTTATATGTCAGGAAAAATTGGGTTCTTCTGTTACTCAAATAAGAATACTTGTGGAGAATTTAAGATTCAGACCAGGGTATGGTGTCCTGCCTCTCTGCATTGTCTATTGTGTAAAAACCATGCTTCCAACTTTTGATTTTTATATCAGGTTAGCAATGTCATCAATGGACAATGAAGGTTTGAAATTAGCAAATCCAAGGAAAAAGCTTGAAGACGACTACTTGGACATTGAATCCAAGGTATTTTTCTTTTCAATGTTGATTTATATCATTATGTGTCAAACTGTTGTGCCAGATTTTGTGGTCTTATACAAATGCTTATTTCTTATTCTACTTGCTAGTTTTTAGCCACTCTGAATATAGTGGACACCATGAAGAAGCAGTTTCACATTCAAAAGGAAGGCATTTTTAGGTATGTTGTGTCGTTCTCTCTTTCTTCCTTGGCCACTTGTCTTTTTCTTTTTTTTCTTTTTCTTTTTCCATATTAACATACATATATAAGTGTTTCTTCCCTTTACAATTTTGATATAGAAAAGACAGCGACAAGGTGACAGAACTGTTTGATGACATTGAGAAAATAAAAGAAGAATTTGAATCTATTGAGAGGCCAAAACTGGAACTTGATATTCCAACTGAAAGGTCAGAAACACCATCAAGCCAAATAATCTCCAGAACTCCTTCTCCTCCCTCGGCTAAAAAACACAAGCAAGATGGAATGAGAAAGTCTGGAAGATCACAAATAGAAATAGAACTTGATAAATTAAGTGAAGATGACTCAGCAGAAGAGATAAGTGAATGGGAGTTTGATGCTCTTGACAAAGATCGTCACACCAGGAGTTGAATAAAAAAATATTAACCACTGATGTTGTAAAAGAATGAAATTGAAAAGGCAACACTGTGCTGTGTCTTGGGAAGGCTGTGATTTTGGCTTACTCCATTAATCAGATAACTGAGTAGTTCACTGAACAGATGTACATGAAACAGCTTTGGTACACCCATAGTTGTATTTGTATCATATTCATCGTTGATAAAATGTAGATAGATATATTCAACCATGTAACTTGCCTAGATAAGTGTTTGTGTAACATTTTTGTCAGTGAGAAAAATCGTTTTTATAGCATAACTGACAAGAGTAACCAGCTGTTTTGTACCTAGTCCTGGATGGTTTTGAGGATTTTGGGTCATGTACAATACAAATACGGCTCCAATAACCTTCATTCAAATGAGATTTCTAATTGTAATAAAATCTGAGAGAACTTTTTTTTTGGTAGAAATAGCTCGTTAAATAGGATTCAAATTCAAAACCATTAGTAAGCTGGAATAACCTCACCTCAGTTAATCCAATTAGTGAGTTAATTTACATGTTCGGTGATAAACCAAATGGAATGAAATATATATTGAAGTTTATGTAATGTACTAAACATTGAACTAATGTACTAGTAAAGTAATATGCATTCTTAATAAAATAATGCGACCACATATTAAGCTAAAGAAAAGACATCACTTTTGTATTGGTTTTCATGGGGCCTAAATTGATTTGACTGGTTTCCATGACCCTATTTCTTTTCACTGATAAGATTCGGTTTTCACTTAAATGATTGTTGATTGAAAGTGTAGGGGACATTTGTTGTGGTAGAATGGTACTAAAATTTCTTTCCTTTCCTTTCCCTCCTTCCAGCGGACATCAGTGGTAGTAGTACTATTGTTTACTTACCCTCCAAACGAATAACTTCCATGCATTTCTGGTCATCATGAAAGCCAATTATGAAAAGTAAAATAACCTTTTGATGGATTAAAAGTAAAAGGAAAAAGATAAGATTGATACCATTTGGGCTCACCTGGAAGGGTGGAAGATAGGAGGAAGGAGCCTTTATCTCTGCAATGACACTCTCCACTCAATCCGGCTGCTGCCATTCTTGTTATGTGGCCCATTATTTCTCTCACAATTAGCCAATGAGCTTTAAAATAAAAGGGTCATTCTGGAAAAGTGATCATGTGAAGGTAGCTTCATAAGAAGCACGTGATGTGGCACTGACATTTTTCTAGTCCTTTAGTGATGACTAAAGAAAAGAGTCTGAAACCAGCAGGCTTTTCTTTTTCCTTCCCTTAAATTTGCTATAAATTGCACTTGGTATTTACCTTCATGGTATAAATTGCGTTTTGTTTTTTACAAATGCCTTAACTTTCGTTATTAATTGATAAATTCTTACCTGGGGTGGAAGAAACTTTCCATTACAACATCACTAACAATCATATGATGTGATGAGCTTTTAACTTTTATTGTTTTGTGGGCCTTGTAGAACAACTCAGCATATCAGACTAGTAAAAAATAGGTCTTGAAAACAGAATGAAAGCAACATTCTTTCTTTGAGAGTTTTACTTAAACTCAACTTGGGTTGGGGAATCTGCTTGAGACTGAGAACTCGACAAAGGGAGACAGAAACAACTGCCCTCGAGCATTGTTATTGGCTTTTTCCCCTCTCAATCTCGAAACCAACGCTAGTCCTTTTGGCTTTGGAGAGAGGGTTATGATTATGAACTTATGGTTCACTATTCCGTTAGTCCTATGCTATAGACAATAGGATCCTACTTGTCACTTCCCAATGTATTCATTTTTGTATTTGTTTGAGGTCAAACCTCAAAGTTTGAATCCCCAAATCAGCAATATAACACATGCAAAGAGCCAAAGGTGAAAGATTAAAAATATCTTACATTTTGACCTGGTCAAATGAGCACATCACTTACCATGAAGGTGAATTATTGGCCATAAGCCAATTGAGAAAGAAAGATGGATGGGGCCTTCCCGAAGGATGAATAATGTAGAAAAACATGATTTGTCAGTTATAGATTAGGCATAAAAAGGTAAATGAGAAAAACAAATTCCCTTCACAATTTTTTTGATATCCTTATCGAATGTGCAAGTTGAAGAACACTTAACTTCCAGAAAAAGAATTATGCATGGGGGAGTCCATTGGCTAATGAACAAAGAAATTGACAAATCATGTTTCATTTACCTTTCAAGTGACCATTTAACTTAACCATTACAAAGTTCAATCATTTTTCACTAGTAGCACACTATAGTGTCCTACTTAACAATTATGCAATAAGGCCTCTCATACACGTATTGTGCTGGCCAAGTACCCTTAATCATGTATAAGAAGATAAGGATAAGTAGGCTAGACAGGGATGTAGATACTAGATTCATTTCATTGAGACCTCCCTATGTACCTGCTTCCTCACTAGATTCAATCCAGTATATAAATCATGCTATTCATACTTTCTTTGTCATGGAACCAATTGGAAGGTTTAGTGTGTTACATTGAAACTTTCAATAAAAACAAGGTCAGTGTCAACATCTTCCTTTGAGTTGCAGATTCTCTTCTTGTACTTTGACGTATCAAACTCAAATGGAACAGGACAATAGAAGAATGAAAGTGTTCATCTAACACATGGCATGGACCAATTATGTTAACCACTAATTACGGATTATTCGTAGGGACTGAACTTGAATGCTCATGTGCAGCTTAAGTAGAACTTGCCTTAGCTATCCACTCTCAAAGTTATTGTTAGTACTCACTAAACCAAATCTATCATGGGAAGGGTAAGAATTAGATCATCGATTGAACTTGTGCACAAAGGAGAAATGGCTGAAAAGGAAAAAGAAAAAGAATAATGAAAGCAACCAGGGTACTTTCAAGGATCATCATTGCTCTCTTTTATTACTACTTTGACAGATATAGGTGCAGATAGCAGCATCTCTTTCCACTGTGCATTTGTAGTGCCTTGAGGTATATACATAATGGGAGGAAAAAGAGATAAAAAAATAATGAGGAAATAGTTTATGCATTGATAAATGGTTATGCATAGGAAATTAATTGGTTTTTATAGAATTTACTTAAAAGTCATATTTATTAATGATTTACAATGGGATGATTATGTAAAAAAATTACACTGGAAAAACACAATTATTAAACTTGAATAAAAAACATATAAAAATGAAACCCTTCACCCATGACTACTCACTCACTGACTAACAATACCTCTGCATAACATAGGACCACATATTTTGAATCCCCTTTAAGCTTTTTCGAATATTCCGGATCATTCACAGTTATGCATGTTCTGGGAGCCAATATTTTTTTAAACACTTGGATAAACAAAAAGGGAGGAATAAATAAATTAGTAGCGTAAGATAAAATAATGGTTTCATTTCATGCTTGAAAAGTAGCGTGCATACATAAGTTAAAGCACACAGTTTCTGTATTAACGTAGATGTATTTATTTCAAACGGTAGAAGAGTAAAGTGAAGACAAAGGTGATAAGATTAAAATCTTATAAATAGAATAAATAAATGAATAAAATATGTTTTGTATTTTGGCAACATCACCACTTTTTAAAGAATACCCTGCCCTCTTTCCTTGCGGAAGCTCAATTTCCCATAGGCATCTATCTCCATACTCTGACAGACACCAATAGAGAAAACCATCATCACAAGAGAGTCACATGAAATGGCCACAAAACAAGTTACTTTGGTTCATGTAGATGATGACTACATTGACATGGAAATGTGTTCCTCTCCCAACTTCTTCTCATACTCCCTTAGTTCTCCACCATCCAATAGAGAGTTTGAATTTCAAATGAGTGAGAAAGAGTCATCAACTTCTCCAGCAGATGACCTCTTCTACAAGGGAAAACTCCTTCCTCTTCACCTACCCCCTCGTTTGCAAATGGTTCAAAAGCTCATACAAAACTCCAATGCCAACTTTGAGTATGTCAAAACAGACTCAGCCTTGGAACACAGAACTTTTCCCTTCACTGAATCCAATATCTCACCTTCAGAATCACACCGAGTTAGCAGTGATGTGATCCCAACTGAATATCCACTTGGGTTGTTTTCTGACATGAACAACCTCATTAGTGATCTTCCCAAGAAGTCTTGGCCCAAGAAACTGAAACAGATGAAGCAGTTCTTGCTTGGTCAGAGACTCAAGGCCTCAAGAGCTTATCTCAAAACTTTGTTCAACAAATCTGGTTGCTCAGACAAGTTCTGTGCCAGTGCTGCAAACAACATGGGAGCAGAGAAAACGCCGTTCAAGTGCAAAGAGTGTCAGAACAGGTACGTGAAGGTTGCTAGGAGAAGCCCATTTGAGAGTTTTTATGATAACAAGCAACAGCAGGTAACTTGTGCTGTGATGAAGACCCTTAAAAGAGAGATGCTTGAAGTTGAAGATGATTTCTGTGACCACAGGAGATCTTTCTCTGGGGTTGGACATCGACATTGTGCCACAAAGGCTTCATCTTTGTCCACATCTTCATCTGGGTCCTCTTCTTCCTCTTCATCTTTTTCTCTCAGCTCAGCTGGGTACTATGATTTGCAACTTTTCAAGAGAAGCATCAGCGCAAATTATGAGTTGGAAAGTTCAATTGAGGGAGCCATTGCTCATTGCAAACAGTCTCAGCAGCAGTGTAGTTCAAAGAATGGTTCAGATGATAGCAGGATTTGTTCTCAATTCGCCACAAAAATGCACTTGGTGGGAGTTAAAGAATAGCTATACTTGCCACCACAAGAGTGTTAGAGTGAGTGAGAGTGTTGAGAAAACCTTGTAAGAGAAGAAATAGGCATTTTCATTTGAAATGCTGTTGCATTTTGGTGGAGTTTACTGTTTGAATTAATAGAGTGGGTTTTCCAGCATTAAACTGTTAAAAAATAAAATGAGATCCTACACCTCTCTCTCTTATTCTTGTACTTGTTGGTGTAGTAGAATTGAACACTTAGCAGCTTCACTATTATTATAATTATTATTATTTATCTCAGAGGAGTAATTCGTTTTGCCAAAAGTTACTTTCAATTTTTCGAAAGAACTATGCTTATGACTAACGAGCAAGAGAATTCACCATGACAAAATTTCTCCAAAGTCTTCTCATTTTTACAAAAGAAAATACTGATGGTACAGAATTTACTGGATCGCATTTGGGGTTCTCTTCAAGATAAAGTTTTGTAATAAAACAATGTTAAAGTGATAAATTATATACCTACATGAATCACATACCTGCATACTCTCATACCTGTAACACGTATTTGGTATCCATGAATCATCTACCTCATCCTCATCTTTGTTGTGAGATGAATTTGGATGGTAGAAAAAGAGAGATGGAAGGAAAAAGGAAATATAAATACATAAAATGTACTAAGCAATATAGTAAGAAAGAAAGTAAGGGATTTGAAGAAAATAAGGTATAAATGAGATGGAGGTGGAAGGATATATATTTTTTATAATCCTATTTTGGGAGTTGGTCCAAACTTTTATTAATGTGCTCTATGGTGAATTTTGTGGATTTGGGACTTCAACATCCAAAAAGAAAACCTTTACTCATAAAACCCAATTATTTGCTGTTAATTGACCATATTTTTTTGTTTTATAATTCACTGTAAAAAGGAAGTCCTCTTGTTCTGAAAACTGACCCTTTTTCCCAGGATAGATTCCCAATGACTGCTTAAGATTATGTGCCATTATTCTTTCAGTGTTCAACAGATAACAAACAGATAGACTATAGTACTGTATAATTAAAAGTGATGAATGACATATATATTTTATTCTCCCACCCTTCCTTTGTATGATATTTTGTAGTCTTCTCTATGCAGTTGAAAAAGTAAAAAGTTTCCATCTTAAAATGCGATGTCAATGAAAACTGACCTGGTTACTAGCCAAAAAAATGTGGAGATTTTTCTCTATAAAGAAGAAAAAGTTTAGAAAGCTAAATGGAATAATATAAAAACGAGATGTCAGTGAAAACTGACCTTGTAACTAAACCAAAAAAGCAAAGATTACAATCAGAAACAGCCCTTTGATGGGGAGATCAGCTTAAACACAAATGGAATAGTCTTATTTTTAAAATGTGGAAATCATGTTACAAATGGTACCTGAAAGTTGTTGTTTGGCCACTATCTATATACTTTATTTAGAACAGTCATGATTAGTAATAGTGAATTCCCAGCAAAGCAAAGCAGCATAGTTGACTGAAGATCAAAGCACAAGTAGCTAGTGCAATTATGTATCCTTGTTGCAATTACCAAAGTACAGCAGTAGTAACAGAAAATGATTATGATCACAACATATACATATATATGGCCAGTTTCAATTTCAAAAGGACCAATAATAATAATTATTATTCTCATTTTCATTCTGCAATGTAATAATGGTCCCACCCTAAGCTAGGCCGCGTGGTGCATATATGTATTCTTAAACCTCATCATCGTATGTGTATATGGTTAATTTGGCTACATCAAAATGTGTATTCTATAAGTGATATAAAAAACAGAACCTAGTGTACAGCTTTACAGACAGACATTAATCCTCACTAGGCGTGCACTTCTTCCTTTCACTTGATTTTGACTAAACATTAAAATACGCGTACATAGTCCAGTGGGCGAATCACATGCCCAAAATTTTGAAGTTGCAAGTATAATTGGATGCTGTAGAGCACCAACTATACAAACACATAGAACAAGCACAAAGAACAACCAATGCTTTTCCCCACCACCAATTTGTCCTAATCAAACCATAAAGTAACTGGTACTTTTCTCTCTTCTGTCCATATCTCTAACTTGTCCATGTTTACCTCATGTAATTAATCATTCTACAAAGTTCAAAATCTTAGGTTATTTTTGCTAACAATTATGTATTCATACATACATGCATACATAAAGAAGGCAAACAACATGAGACAAGAGTTAAACTCTCAGGATGTGATACTATCTTCAATAAAAAAATCTTAAAGCATTAGATTTGTAAGTTATATGTTATTCAGTTTTCTATTTTTATTTAATATTAAACTTAAACTCACATTTAAACTCACATTTAGATATTAATAGTTTTTGCATGAACGAGGGGAAGAGGTGAGTCTTAACATAGAAATCTAACTTGAGCAAGAAATGTGATAAACCAATTACATTGATTAGTGCATGCATCCTGAAACATTCAAATTCAGCCATGAACATTTCATCATAAAAGGTGGTTGCTCCTACATGTGCATGAGGGATGGTTTGATGGTTTTGTGAAAGGCATTGTCAGTTATTTATGAGAATCCAACGAATGAAGACGGGGTGTTTGGGGCACATGCAAAGACACATTGATATGGAATGTTGCAGAAGAGTGAACATGTCTAGAGTACCCTATGAATAAGACTCGACCCTTTGGAAAAGAGGTGATAGATGTTAATGTTGTAGGGCCCTGTGGTAGGAGCATGCTCTTTTGCAGCCTCTTGGACTATTCTACACCACTTGTTACTCCTTCTAAGTATTGTTAATCTATTTCAGGCATTGTAGAATTTTCTGAAGCTAAAATGTATCTTAAGTCTGTGTGAAGATGCTTTGTGAAATTAGTTTTAGATCTTACACACTCTGAAGGAAAATATAGTAGCTTTTTAGTCCTTGTATTTCCTTTAAATGGTGGATTTTGTGTTCAGTTAATATAAAAAATAAAATCAGGCATGAAATCCATAGATTTAAAAGGGAAAAAAAGCATAATTAAAATGGCTAATTTTTGGTTATTAACAAACTGTTTTAAATAAAAGTTATTAATAATAATGTGATAATCCGTTTTCTTTTTAACTTTTGAGATTATATTTTATCTGAATCTTAGACCTGTTATTCTACATAAAAGTTTTTTAAGTACATTATTATTCTATTCAAGGGTAAGTTTTAATCGTTTGTTTAAAAACTTAAAAGGAAAAAATAACTTAAATATGATTTCAGGCTTAACCTTGAGAAAAGGAGGGTGAATATGTCTAACTTTCCTTTTTAGATCGTATTCTTGAAATTTTCTCAAATTATTCAATTTAAAAAGATTACATATTTTTTATTTTAAAATATTACATTTTCACTATTTATTTT
>Ga0123340_1004644_pt1 | contig 13050 bp, 8 predicted proteins | sample SirMexnodulemix_FD_89961 | JGI IMG/M metagenome (GOLD analysis project Ga0123340, IMG submission 89961) | Root nodule microbial communities of legume samples collected from Mexico - Siratro Mexico nodule mix | ecosystem: Host-associated > Plants > Roots > Nodule | place: Mexico: Nepantla... | reverse complement strand
TATAAATATATAGCCCACAATTAGACTAAGGAAATATAATTTCCTAACAATCTCCCACTTGGGTTATATATATTGTCTTAAAATAATCATATCACAAAATAAACCAAAAGTGCACATACCGAATGCTATTTATTCTTAACTACTTAAACAATCTGGTCCATCTCATATACCAATAATCGAATTACCGCGACTTTCATCACATTAAATTTGCAACTGAACCATGATGATTACCATATAGATACACTCAACGACATAGATCAAGTCTTAATGAGCAACATGCAAATTACATGAAATTTGATCTCATGTATGTTTATTTCCAATTGGTCCTACTCTAAAATCTTCATTAAGATTTATCCAAACTTTTCAATATTAACATTGCAAACAACATAATGTAAATCCTCATCCTTTATTCTATAGAAAATTAAATAATAAAATGTCTGACATAAAACATATAAAGTATACAAAATAACCCCACTAAACCATGTTATCATCAATAATGATACCCATATGAGCAATATGTTCATGAAAGACTTCAGGGATCAATCCTTCGGTTAATAGGTCTGCTAGCATAAACTTTGTTCCTATATGTTCTATAGGAATATATTTTTCTTGAACTCTTTCCTTAACAACCAAAAATTTAATATTTTGACTTTATTGAGCTCTTGTTGTTGGAGTAAAGTACTACTGAATTATTGTCACAATAAATCTTCAATGGCTTTTTAATGTCATCTACCACACGAAGCCTGGTGACAAAGTTTTGTAACCATATGTCATGGTTAAATGCCTCATGCTAAAGTATCTGCCTAGAACTCCCACTATAAATATTGTATCAGGACGTGTGCAGACTTGAGCATAAGTTCCCTATTGTTGATCCATAAGGTTTATCGTGCATTATTGTCCTTTCAAGATCATTTTGGGACACTGTTTGAGACTAAACTTGTCTCCTTTATCCACGGTTGTGTCGACATACAAGAGTAGGAATACATATTTACTCTCACTGAACTTGTAGTATACACAATCAACAATATTTGCCTCAAAGCCATATGAGGTAATAACCTGATGAAACTTGCGATACCATTGAAGGGAAGCCTGTTTGAGACCCTAGATGGATTTCTTTAATTTGCAGACCATAAACTTTGAATTACTTGACACAAAGTTCTCCAGTTGCACCATATAAATTGTCTGATCAATGTCTCCATTAAGAAATGTCGTCTTAACATCCATCTGATGTAACTCTAAATCAAAATGAGCTACTAATGCCATTATTGTTCTAAAGAATCTTTTGAAGATACTGGAGAAAAAATTTCTTTATAATCTATGTCTTCCCTTTAAGTAAAGCCCTTAACGACTAGACGAGTTTTATATCTTTCAATATTACCCATAGAATCCGTTTTAGTTTTAAATATCCATTTACAACCAATGGGTTTCACACCTTCAGATAATTCTACTAGATCCCAAACGTCATTGTCTCTCATAGATTTAATCTCCTCCTCTATGGCACCAATCCACTTTTGAGAATTAGAACTTTTCATGGCTTCACAGAAGTTGATTGGGTTATCTTCTGTTAAACTAATGTCATCCTCATGTTCTTAGAGGTACACAAGGTATTCATCCGAAATAACACTTTTCCTTTCTCTTGTAGATCTTCTTAATACTTCTTAAGGTTGTTGAGTTTGTTCTATATGTTATATTTGAGGAGGATTCTCATTGTTGTCTTGTTCTATAATTGTGTCCTGAATAACAAGAGGTATGAATACCTGATCATTATCAATAACAGATTCCTCATAAAAACAACATTCCTAATGTTTTCTTCCTCTCCAAAGTCAACATCCTTGAGAAATATTGCATTTCTCGTTTCAAAAATTGATCTTGATGTAGGATCATAAAACTTGTATCCTCGTGAGTGTTAAGTATATTGTGGAACAATTCCACACTCCTTTAGAAAAAGTGCAAAAGGTCCTGGACGTTGTTCTCCTGATCTATCATATTTTCCATAGTATTCACCACCACGGTCAGATTTGACAGCTTTGATTTTCTTTCCAAGTTGGAGTTCAACTTAAGCTTTTAAAAAAAAAACGTCCAAGGATTGGGACTTCTCATGAATTAAATATAAGTACCCATAACGAGAGTAATCATCTATAAATGTGATAAAATACTGTTGTCCATTTCATGAAGCAATAGGAAACGAACCACATATATCAATATGTATTAGTTCTAAGACATCTTTAGCTCTCTCTCTGTGCTTAGTTTTCTTTCATTTGTTCTTTTCCCCCTGATACATTCAATACAGACTTGAAAATCCTTTAAATCTAGGGGTTCAAGAATTTCATCCACCATAAGCCTCTGAATTCTCTGTTTAGAGATGTGGCCTAAACGCTTATGCCATAATGAGGTAGAATTCTCATTTAATTTTCATTTTGTACCTCTTGAACTTGTTTGCAGTATTTCATTGCAGAAACTTAAATAAAGCTTATACAGATTATCAATTAAAAAACCAGAACAAATAATATTTGAGTTTTGGAAGAGACTAACTTTATTATTTTCGAAAGAACAATGATAACCAGATTTGTCCAAATGAGAAACAAAAACTAAATTCCGTCTAAAAGACGGTACACAAAATGTCTCAAATAAGCCCAAAAAAAAAATCTAGTCTTAAAACATAATCTGAAGGTTTCTACAACTTCCATTACAACTTTATTGTCATCCGCCACATAGATGAATCTTTCAACATCACTTGGTGGTTGGCTCCATACCCACCAAGTGTCCATAGGTGCAAAACTTAAATTAACTTCAGAACAAACAAAAGCAAGGATCATACCCTTCTTTGCTCGCCAAGTAGCATATTTGACACAATCCTTTTTAACCTGTCCTGTCTTATTGCAGAAGAAACATGTTAAAATATCATGTTTCTTTGTCTTTTTTTGCTGAGAAGGTTTAACTGCAGTAGCCTCACGCTTTCTTTTATGCTGATAGGACGAAGCCATATGAGCACTTTCTTTATGTTCTCACTGTAACCTCTCTTCCTCGTGTACATAGTGAGACATTAGCTCATTCAAGGACCAAGTATCCTTTAGAGTATTATAACTCACTTTGAATTGTCCAAAGTGTGCAGAAAGAGAAATCAAAATCAAATGCACGAGTAAGTCCTCAGACAACTCTAACTTTAGTGATTTCAATTTTGAAGCAAGATGAGACTTTTCCATAATGTACTCCCTTATGTTCTCTTTGCCTTTATACCTCATAGAGACAAGTTTTCTCAAAAGATTACTTGCCTCTGTCTTTTCATTTTTGGCAAAGAATTGTTGAACATCCTCTAGGAATTTTTTAGCATTGCTATCTTCAGTAATAGAGTCTCGAAATGCTTCCGAAATAGAGCGTTTCATAATCATTACACTCATTCGATTGGATCGCTCCCATTTCTCTATTTTATCCTTATTAGCATTTTCTTCAGTAGCAATTGGTTTGTCCTACCGAAGAGCTATGTCCAAATCCATACAACCAAGGATAATCTCTACGGTATCTTTCCAAACTTTGAAGTTTGTACCATTTAGCATAGGGATGCTGCTAACTTGAGCAGAAACATTGGCAGCTGAAGCTAAAGCAACAACAATTGTATCCATCAAAAATATTATTAGCAAGAATAATGGGAAAATTCATACTGAGATACCTAGAACAACATTAATTTTTAATCTTTGGATAGAAAAATTAACTGTAAGTGGTACTCTCATTGCAGCAATCAAATATTGTCAAAAAATCCTGTCAACATTAAGCCTTTATTTGGACCGACTCAATGTTCACATGGAAACTTGAGAATTTGCAACCTATTTATTTACTGCATACATTTTCTATCAATTGGCCAAACAATAATCTTCCTTTGGGTCAACTAGTGCTCGCATAATTAGATAAAAAATAAATAAATATATAAACTGAAGGTGTAAAGTTTATTATTTGGCCAACCAATAAACTTCCTTTGGGCTGTTTATTATTTGGATAAATAATAAGCATCATATTAGCCAAACAATAATCTTCCTTTGGGCCGATTAGTGCTCGTATAATAAATAAATATATCAACTGAAGGTTCAATGTTTATTATTTGGCCTAACAATAAACTTTCTTTGGGTCGTTTATTATCCACATAAATAATAAGCATCATACAAAACATTCAATGTTTATTATTTGGCCAGACAACAAACTTCCTTTGGGCTGTTTATTATCCGCATAAATAATAAGCATTACAAAATAAAACTTCAATTTTTATTATTTGGCCAGACAACAAACTTCCTTTGGGTCGTTTATTATCCGTATAAATAATAAGCATTGAAAAAAATTACATATGAGCAGTGGATATAACAATGGAAATAAAGACCTAGATCTGTGAATCGTATTCAAGGTCGAAAAATATTACATATGTTTTTCAAGAAAATTAACCAGTGGAATTATTATGTATATCATACCAGCAATTCATATGAATTACCAAAATTGCAACATAGAGAAATCAAGGCCACAATACAATAAAACAAATTATATAAGATAAGACGAAAGGCGTAAACATCAAATAGAATTATGTGCATTTATTCTTTAATTCCAAAGGTATAACAACAACATAATTTAATCTGATGATAAAATTTTATTCATGATAATTTAACATGAAGGAGGCTCTGATACCACTTGTTGAAAAAATCTGAGGGGAAAAACACCGGGGAGATCTCAAACAATGAGAACTGAGCCAAACCCATATAAGGGAATGACATCACCTTCAACTCAAAACCTTAACGCATTAAGTTTGTGGGTCTTATTTCTTATATGTTGCTCAACTTTCTCATTCCTAGCCAATATGGGACTTAGTGAATCCATGGATGAAGATAGAATACTCGATAGGGTTATGATCTTCCTCAACCAAAATTTCCTTATTCCTCTGGCTGGACTTTAGAGTGACTCTTTTGATGGGGTAAGAGACCACAAAGTTTGTGATTTTGGTATATTGGGAGCCAACCCATTACCTCTCTATTATTCTAATAACTTCTTAGAAAATGATTTTCATTAAACCAATTAATATGAGAAATTAAGGATGTCATTAAAACTATATTAAATGACTCATTAAAACCATCTTAATGACGAATGATTTTCGAACGTTAAAGAAATCAACAACTAATATAATTATATAAATAAATATATAACCCATAATTAGACTAAGAAAATATAATTTCCTAACATTTTATTGTAAATATAACTTGTTTATTATCTTTTCATTTTTATTTTTGTGACGAGTTTCAACTTTTAACTCTTCTACTTCTTTCATCTATAAGAGAACCTAAAAAAAAAACTAAGCATTTTGTTTTGTTCAATGTCACTTATTTTCCACCCTTGTATTCATAGAGTTTACTATTTCTCATTTTTTTTCTCATGAAAATGTGTGGTATAAATGGAAGGTGAATGTGCGAAACAGTGAAAGAGACTTTTTTTTTTTTTTTTAAGAAAAAAACCTTGATTTTGATCTTTAAGAAATATGTTTGTTAATATTCATTTTTAATGCTACAAATTTATGTATAAATATTGCTCCGACAACTAAAAAAATATGGATCAGTTCATGTTTTAATTTCCTCTGTATTTTCTATTGGTTCTTTGTTTTGTATTTTGTATATAGTATAAGGATTTATATTTTGTATGATAAATAAGTGTGAGAATAAATTTATTGCAAATTAAATTGAAATTGTACTCAAAATTTTAATCACCTTAAACGATATGTGCATGAATATGTGAATGGGTGGTGTAGTTAGTAATTAATTTTAGACTTTGAATGTTGTTTTTATTTTTAACAAACATAAACAGAAATTAAGATAAAGACATAGAAAGGGGAGGGTCGAGAAAATGAGTAAGGGTGTGAACAAAAGTTTTCAATTTTCTTCTTAATTTCAAAGCAGAACCTCCTCACCTCCTTCTTTTCCTCTTCTCTTACCATTTCTTCTCTTCTCCTTAGTTCATGTTCCAAACTCTCTTTCATTTTTCAGTTGAGACTTCCTTTCATAAATCTGGTCAAGGGGAAATTTATAGCACTCAATCTTGGAAACCTTGCTTTGAATAAGTTTATTTCTCCATTCCTGACTATATCATGCATGGCTCACGGGTTGGTTTGGAAGAAAGGTGTTTTTAGAACTAAAGCTTGATTTAAGGCGTGTTGATGATTAAGGTTTACTTTTTAGGCAATTAAGAACTTATTTAAGCACTTGTGCTTCATTCTCACCTTAAAAACCTAGATATTCTAGAATATATGAGGAACCAAGTTAAAGGAAGTTAATTTTAATCTTTAATTGCATAAGTAAAAGTTTGGATTAGAAATGTATGGTTGAATTTTAAGGGGCTTTTGAATGTATCATTGTGCGTGAATTATTGCTTTGAAATGTATAGAAGAATAATTATATATATTATGCACGCCGAATAGGTATAATAAAGATAGTAGAGAAATTGAGAATTGATTTATATTATGTAGAAATTTTATACCAAATTACTTGTATGATGATAAAATAATACATATTAGATTAACTTGAGATTGTGAATAATGTATGTATACATAGAAATTTATTCAAAAAAATAAGTGAAAATTTGTATCTCAAAAGTGATTTTTAATTTAGATGGAGTGTCAAGAATATTCTTATTAGAATTTTGTTGAATAATGGTTTGAGAACATTTCTAGGGGTGTAACTTAATTTGAGTTGAAATTTGGGTGAGAAAGCTATGTTAAGTTTTAGATAAATTGTTGGCTTATATTATATCACAGTTAGGAGATCATGTGTTTAGATTTGATTATGTATTTAAATAATTAAGTGTAAAATATAATTTTATATGTATTAGATCATGACAGATACAAAGTATTTGATTTGAGGTAATAGATGCAAGAAATATGCAAGCATTGTTCAGTGTGGGCTTTGTCTAATAGATACATGCACTGTGTGTATCCTTTTTGACTTATAAGCTTTTATTTAGATAAACACAATTTGAGTATAGTTAGTTTAATAACCTTTTACTTAGATAGACGATAAGTATACTTTGTATGATAGACACAAGCCTTAAGCATTCATGGTACATGTCTAACTAATAAGTGCTTATTTTACACTTGCAGAGAATGTACACTTCATCATTCATTTAAAAGGATTTCTTAATGTTTTATTATCAAGATATCTTGAAGACCTTGTTGAAAGTTGTTCCACACAAATGTTTTTCTATAAAAAGCATGATGTCAATGTTGTAGAGTTAGTTAACTCTATCAGGCTTTATGTTTTACTTAAAAGGTGGAAGGAATCTACTTGCCTAGGTTTGTGAAAGTCCATCATATTCTAAAGGTGTTTTCCAAATAAGCCACAAGCATTTAATGTTAACTCAATAGTGTTTAATGCATTTCAGCTACTAGTGTGATCAGATGCAAGAAGAAAAAGTCGTAATAGAAGAAGAAGACCCTCACAGTGGCTACAAAGGATTTGCATTAATTTTTTTTTCAAAAACTATATAAAGAATATCATTGTGAAGAAGGACTATTGGCAAATGTCTTACAACAAGAAAATGCATAAAACATTGTGAAGAAGAACATTGTTTGTGTTCATAGATGTATAAAAGACTATGTTTTATCTTGTATTTGTCATAAGATGTTATCCTCTTTCTAGTGAACAATATCATGATCTTTTAGATCACTTTCTTTGTAAACCTTTGTGGTATAGTTAGGAGTGGTTTCTATTCAAATAATACTCTGTCTTATAACCAATAATGACTCCATTTCAAACAATACTTAGTGATTTAGCTCAGAATAGTTGAGTTTCAAATAATATTTGGGTTTTGGTTATGAGTAAGTATGTTCCTAAAAATACTCAGTGGTTTAGCTAGGTGTGACTTCATTCCAAATAATACTCGGATTTTAGCCAGGAGTGATTACGTTCCAAAATATATTTAAAGTTTTAGCCAAGAGTGGCTGCATGTCCAAATAATATGGGTTGTTTTAGTCAAGAGTGATTGAAGTCCAAATAATACTTGCTTGTATCTTGATAGTGTTAGTATGCTTAGTGGAATTTAATCAAGTTGATTAAGAATTAGACATAATCCGGTGTTTTCAAATGAACCAATATAAACATCTAAAGTAAATATTTCTTCCCTAATCTTTTTATATTGCGTGTTATTCAACTATAATTAACCTAAGAAAGAGTGATTTGCGAAAACAAGTTTTGAAAAGAGTTTTTAGACAATTCATCAAGTTGTATCAGACAATTGAAGCAATCTCGAAAAAGCTTGTTTTACGGTGCATTTGCCAAGCATACTCTTTGTTTGTTTACGTTCATCAAACAAAGCTTTGCAAAAAGTTTTTTAAAAAACACAAGTCAACACTCCCTTCTTGTGCTTTTGATATGTTTTCCATATCTTGCTTCTAGATTATTAGTTTTTACGTTCATATCTTGCTCAAACGAGATCGAGGTCGAGAGCAAGGTTCTCAACTATGGAATTCTTCACCCAAGTGATAGCTTTTTACTCATGTTAGGAGAGAACCAAAATAAATCTATTTTTTTAAGAATATTTCTATAGCGAGAGTACCTCGCACATGTAATGTTCTCCTATGTTTGGTTTACTTGTTTAAGTATTTTTTTTAAAATGTGCCTTTTTAATGATCTTATTATCACATTTTATAATCATATAACTATGTATAATTGATGAATTGTATGTGTTTAGAAAATGTTTAACTTGAGATATATGAAATGGTAGTGTGGAAATATGATGTTATCTAACCTAATTTGAATATAGTGTGAGAATCATTATAAGAGTGGGATATCTAGAATTTAATGATAAACCAAGTCATGTAGATGAAAATATTAGGTGGTGAGAAAAATAAAGTTTACATCATAACACTTTGTAAAGTATGTGCAAAGAGCTACCTTGATAGCATGTGAGTTACCTTGAAAGTAAGGTTCTTAAAATAGGTCTAGCCCAATTGGTCGACCCATGTGACTTATGTTTCATTTCAGGTTAGGTTTCAAAAATAGTGGCATGTATAATAATATTTTTTTAGCCTAACCGATTTGGTCGGATGCCTACAGGTCTGACTGACCCTTTCATTCTTTTATATCAATTTGTTTTGTTCTTCATACTTATGTTGCTATACAAAGAAATAACCTTTTCCAATTTCCTAGTGATTCTTGTCTACTTTTATGAATATTTACTTTTTTAATTAAACATGATATGGATATCAGAGACATTACTAGAATTTTTTCAAGTAATATTTAGACCTAGATGTATAATGTTGTTATATAATGCATCTTGTTGAATATTGAACTTTAGACTCTTGAACAATGATATATCATGATTTTTTTGTATATATAGGTTGTAACATTTTTATTTTCAGTTAAGGAAAAATTGGCCCTATTGGCTCATAGGCTTAACATAACGTCAACCTAAGCAAAACATTATGACATGTTTTAAGGTATTGGTCACACTAGGCTTTCAATTTTTTTTACTTACCTTGTAGGGCTAGGTTAGGCTGAATCGGACCACCAATTTTGACAATCGTACTTACAAGTTAGGTAGACTTTGATCTTAAATAAGGTGTTAGTCTTAAGTAGACTTACTCAGTCCCTATCTTTTGGAACTCGTCAAGTAAATATTAAATAATATGCCTCATTTAAAAAAAATTAAGAACCAAAATTTTTATAACAAAGTAACTTCTTCATATCTTTCAATTTTTACTTTTAGAATAAAAAATAACTTAGCAAAATACTTTAAGTTCAAAAAATTTTATAAAAGTTTTTATTAACATTTTTATAATAATTGATTATCATAAATTGAATAATTAAATATCACCAGTAATAATCAATCATGGTTTAATAAACACAAATGGTTTCAAAATCTTATTTTTGTTGATTATTAATTATAACTTGGGATATATAACAGTTGATAGTTATTATTCACAAATATTTTAGACGAGACAATAGCTAGAATATTTTGATATCTTCCTTGATCACGTTCTTTTGAAATGTGACATTGCAAGTGCTAAAAATCTCACCAGAATTTCTATCAAGCACTATGAGACCAAACACATAGAAATTAGACAACATTTTATTAGAGAACATATAATTAAAGGTGATTACATCATAGACTACATTAACACAAATCATCAACTAGCTAACATCTCATCAAACCTTGGCTAGAGATAGATTTTATACCATTAGAAGGGAGATAAACACACTGGATGAAAGTTGTGCTATGTAAATATATTCTTGGTTGATATGATTATTTAGATGTGCCTTGAGTTGTTATTGTAATAATTCTCCTTTATAAAAATATGATTTTTTTTTTTTTTTGTAATCTTTTTCTAAGCAAGCTAATTGATTGAAACTAAACATAATTTATTATTGTTAGTTACATCGTTGGTTACTTGAAAGTTTAATTAATTATTAAAATGACATGTTATTAAACATTTAAGTAATGACAAATTGATTATGAAAGTTTTTAAATTTACTAATAATAAATTATACTAAGTATTAATTGATTGGATTTATAAATGTGAATATTATATAGATTATTTTTCATATGAAATAATCAATTATTAAGGTAAATAATTAAGTTTTTCAAAACTCCTCATCTATTAAGTAATGGTTATCGACATGACTATAATCCCAAATTATAAATATGCTAAGTCTTAATGAGTAATAATGGTAAGTTGTTTTACTTAAAGGAATGGTTACACATTTTGGACATTATAAAAGGGTGTCTACAACAATGGAGTGACACTGAGAGAGGAAAAATCAAACAAAAGGAGAGCATAAATTAATGTGGAAAAAGTTTTGCGTTTTCAGGATAATATCATAAAAATAACTACAATTTGGTAAAAATAATATTTGTCATTTCTTCATATTTCAACCTTTAACAACGATTCTGTAATAAAATTGTGTCATTTTCTTCATTTTCATCTTTTAACAATGGTCCTAGGACAACTGTCATTAAAAATATCACTTTATTTACAAAATTTCTACAAAATCTTCTTTGATGACGATGGCTTGTCAATCGTTGTTAATTTGTGTCGTTATAGGTAAGTTTTGCACTAGTGAAGTCTAAAGAGGTCCAAAGTCAAGTTGAGGTATGAATAGAAAAAGATTATGTCCAAGACAACATGAGCCTATATGTTATGCTACTAACTCATTTTGCTGAAATGGATGGAATCTAATGTATGTGTATTAACTGTCATGCAATAAATAACATTACCATTATAGACACCTCATTCTATGGCTAGATGACTTTCTTGATAAACTCCATGGATCTCACATATTTTCCAAGATTGATATCAAAAGTTAATATAATCAAATTAGAATCAAACCTAAAGATGAATGGAAAACCACCAATACCAAATTTGAACTATATGAAAGGTTGATCATGCCTTTTGGCTTAACTAGTGCTCCTAGCACCTTCATGAGACTCATTCATGACGACAAGGAATTATATTCTCTTGTTAGGACTTTGCAAAATTGATAACATTATCTTCCGCCTAACAAAATTGTGATCCATAATGATAATGAATCTCTCAAGTATTTGAATGGCGAAATCAAACATATCGAGATGAGCTAAATAGGTAGGATTTATAGAACATTTTACTTATGTGATTAAACATAACCAAGATAATACTAATATTGTGGTTAATGTTCTCTTAAGGATATATGTCCCACTAAACAATTTAAAAACAAATTATTAGGTTTTAATCACATCAAGAAGTTATACTTTGATGATCTTGATTTATCTACTATATTTTAAGAGTTCTCAAAAGGAGTAAACAAAGATTTCTTCTTACAAAACAAGTTTCTTTTCAAAAATAAGATATTGTGTGCTTTAAGGGTCTTTAAGAAAATCTCTTGTTAGAGAGGCCCATGAGAAAGGATTAATGGGTCATTTTGGGGTACTTAAAAACCTTACAAGAACATTTATTTTGCTCACATATGATAAAACATGTCCAAAACAATTGTGGCAAATATATAGCATGTAGAAAGGCCAAATATAAGGTACAACCTCATGGTTTCTATACCCCTTTACCATCCCTAATTCACCTTCAACGAATGTTTTTATGGACTTCATCTTATGGTTGTCAAGAGAAAAATGGGAAATAGATTATATTTTTATGATAGTAGTTAGGTTTTCCAAAATGGCACATTTCATTCCTTACTAAAAAATAGACGATACATGTAATATTTCCAATCTCTTCTTTAAGGAAGTTATGTGATTACATGAGTTTGCTAGAACCATAATATTTAATAGAGACTCAAAGTTCTCCAGTCACTTGTAGAAGACCTTATAGTGAAAAATTAGTACATAAACTTCTTTTATCTACTACTTGTCATCCCCAAACTTACGGTCAAACAGAAGTGATTAATAGGACTTTGTCTCAATCCTTTATATGACTTGGTTTTAAGAACCCTAGAATGTGGGAGGAATGTTTACCTCATATTGAGTTTGCCTATTAAGAGTAGTTAAATTTACTAATTCCCACACTATATTTGAAATATTGAATGGGTTTAACCCTCTTATTTCTCTTGACCTTCTTCCCATTAATGACCTTGACTCAGTGTTATGCAAAATGGTTATGGAAAGGCTTCTTCTTTAAAGATTTTCATACTAACGTCAGGGTCACAAGAAAGTTATTTTTAAATCTTTGAATTGGGTATGACTTCAATTGAGGAAAAATAAATTTCATACTCAAAAGACACTACAAGAAAAAGGTTATTTAGAGACCAATTTTTAGCTACCAAATGAATTGGTTACTAATTATGATCAAAATAGTCACCAAATTAGATTTTGCTTGTTAAATAACTACAAAATAGAAGTAATGATTGAATTTAGTGACCAATTAAGTCAAATAATTGGTATCTAATATTAGCTACCCAGGTTTTAGTGACCTATGTCATTAGATTTTAAATTAGTCTCTAACTTAATTAGATACCAATTTAGAATCTAATGGCATAGGTCACTAAAACTTTGGTATCTAATGTTAGATACCAATTATTTGACTTAATTGGTCACTAAATTCAATCATTA
>Ga0123340_1004641_pt1 | contig 13053 bp, 8 predicted proteins | sample SirMexnodulemix_FD_89961 | JGI IMG/M metagenome (GOLD analysis project Ga0123340, IMG submission 89961) | Root nodule microbial communities of legume samples collected from Mexico - Siratro Mexico nodule mix | ecosystem: Host-associated > Plants > Roots > Nodule | place: Mexico: Nepantla... | reverse complement strand
CTAGTTATCTGAATTGTACTTTCACTTGAAGTCAAAATTCTATCTTTCAACCTCTTTTTCATTTGGGGTCTATAATCCTTCACTTTTTATGTTGTTTTTTTTTTTTGTTTGGTCTAAGGATTTAAATTGCACTTCCAACCTGGGTGCTATATTCTGTGTGTGTTTTTACTTTTTACGGAAGAGGTTGTGATTTGTGGTTTTCTTTTTTGGTTAAGCTAATTGTTTGGTCCAGGGTTTTAAACTGTACGCGAGGTTAAAACTCTATCTTTCAACCACTTTTTTCATTTAAGGTGCTTTTATCTCTTTATGTGTGTTTGTGGTTTTACTTTTTACTGAAGAGATTGTGATACATAGTTATTAGTGGTGGAATGTGTTATTAGTGGGAGCTTGGAGTGTTGGCTGTTTGAGTTTATTTCATCAGATTTTAGGCATAGTTGATATTTAAGAACTTTTTCCTTTCCTTTGTTGAGAAGTTTCACTTTCATTGGACTCACCAGTTTAGTGGCATTCTTTTTTTGTCAAATCCTGCTCCTTGAGGTTAACAACTTGATTCAATTTTGGTTTTTTCCTGTGACATGATACAAGTACAATTCTACAGATTTGTTTGTGTATATAGGTAGCATTCTTCATGTAATTGAAAACCAGCTTTAAATAGCATGAGTTGAAATATAGAGCATTGCCATTTGTTCATGATGAAGGATTTTGTAATTTGGCGATGCCATTTTATTTCTGTTTTGCACTTGATTCAAGTTGGAGTATAAACACCAAACAACAATTGGCGCATTCCACGACATCCTAAAGACAAATACTAATTCAAATCCATAACTGCCTAAAGACACAAATGTCTTACAAAATAAATAGTGCAGATTGAAGACCTAGTGAGTCTGTGAATGTTTCTTTTTCCTATTCACAAACTTTCCAAGGTTTATCAGAGCACAAGCAGGAAAATGAAAAATCTGTTAATTGTGGTTACCCAAAGAAGTTGTGCTTACCATCTATCTCTTGGAATTTTATCTTACTGGATGCAAGGATATTTCCAAGTCCAATATCTTTGCCACAAATTTAGCAAAAATATTCCTCTTTCTATTCAACCTTTTTCCTTCTTCCCTTGCCTTATTTAAAAGTTCTAACAGCTATAAGAGAATAATCTTTTCCAAAACTATATTTTGTTTATAGTGTGGATAGCTGCATATGTTTATCATTATCGGAATATCATTCACTATGAAGAATCAAAGATTGCTTCGTACCCTTTGGCAATGTCTGAAAAGTATAGCTTGTTCTTGCAAACTTGCCATAAAAATATGCGTAAATAAAGTCCGTTTCACAGATAATCCTAAGAAAGGAGTAGGGATGAACAGTGAGCTATAAGAGACTACAACAAGACCTGATTGATTCCATGGTAGCTCTATTCCCTTGATTATATCAGAAAGGTTCCTTTTTACTATTTACTTAGGCCACTTGGTTTTATTGGATAAATATACAACAACATAAATCTATAACAACATCCTTAATTGTCAGTTCCTGATGTGCAGATACTTTCAGCGAAATTTGCATAATCTGGAAAACCATTTTTGGGCCACCACTACTCTAGTTAATGGCATGCTTCCTCTGGAATGTGTGGAATTATGAAAAAATTGTTGTTTCTGATTAGGTTTACTTATTTGCTTCAATTGTCTTAATATCAGCCATGTACAATTTTTTAAACCAATGAACAAATGTGCAGGTATATGATTGGATAAACAATAGACCAGAGCGGTTTAGAGTTTCTGAGAGTGATGCAGCAATTCAGTTAGATCTAATCTCAAAAGTTCGCGGGTTTTCTAGTGCAGAAGTATTTTTTCTGAGTCTGGAAGATCAGTTAAAAAATAAGAGGACTTATGGTGCCCTTTTGAATGTATATGTGCATTCCAGATCGAAGGAAAAGGCAGAATCTTTATTTGACACAATGAGGAGTAAAGGATATGTAGAACATTCACTACCATTCAATGTAATGATGACTCTGTACATGAACGCAAAGGAATATGTTAAAGTTGATATGCTGGTTTCTGAAATGAAGGAAAAAAAGATACAGCTAGATATCTATACGTATAACATCTGGATATCCTCTTGTGGATCTCAAGGATCAATAGAGAAGATGGAACAAGTATTTGAACAGATGGAAAAGGATACTACCATTGTCCCTAACTGGTCTACATTCAGCACAATGGCTTCAATGTACATTAGGATGGATCAGACTGATAAAGCAGAAGAGTGCCTAAGAAAAGTTGAGAGTAGAATTAAAGGTCGTGATAGAATACCCTTTCATTATCTCCTGAGTTTATATGGACGTGTTGGAAACAAAGACGAAGTTTATAGAGTTTGGAACACATACAAATCAGTTTTTCCAAAAAATACACCAAACTTGGGATACCATGCTATTATTGCTTCTCTTGTTAAATTGGATGATATTACTGGTGCAGAAAAACTTTATCAGGAATGGGTTTCTGTCAAGTTAAGTTATGATCCTAGAGTAGGAAACCTTCTCCTAGGCTGGTATGTTGAGAAAGGTGAGATTCATAAGGCTTTGAGTTTCTTCGAGCAGATGAAGGAGGATGGTTGTGTTCCAAATTCAAATACATGGGAGATTCTCTCAGAAGGATACATTGCAGATAAGAAGATTTCTGAGGCCTTATCCTGCTTGAAAGATGCTTTTATGGTTGCTGATAATTCAAGGAGTTGGAGACCAAAGCCCTTGAACTTGTCTGCATTCCTTGAGCTTTGCCAAGAGCAAGATGACTTGGAAAGTGCTGAGACTTTTACTGTACTGTTGAAGCTGTCCAAATTTAGTAAATATAAAGCTTATGCATCACTCATTGGCTCATCTGGTGACACATTAGATAGAACTGATGATAACCATGACAGTGAAAACAGTGACTCCGAAATGTTGTTGAATGAACTTGAGAGTAGCTTGTGATACTTCAACTATCTTTCTTTCTAGAATTGGAAAATGGTTTGCTAGAACATGCAGGGGATTTTGGTATGATCTCAGTAAAGTTTCATGGATTCGCTGTCTCATTGTAACTGTTAGAAACTGTAGCTGGTTTTGGAATGTTTATGCTACAATGGTATGTGATGTTTTGCTTTTCATGCAAATTGATGTTGATATCAATGATATATGTGATCTTGAGGTCACCCTTATGTATGAGCTTTTGTCTTTTTCAATCTGATTTTTTGTGTTTGAACTATGGTAGTTGAGGTTCATCATGAATGATGGATTGGACCATGGACTATTTGATTTAGATCTCTTCAAACAAATTTCTCTAAAGAATTTTTGGAGAGAAAAAAAAACATAAGATAAAATTAAAAATTGAGACAATTTATGTGAAAAAATAATTCTTTTTTCATAAACTAAAATTTGTTTATAATCTATAGTTTTTTTTCTTCTAGAAAGTAATTCTTATTTTTCTTCTCATGTACAATTGTTATAAATGGTATTGGAATCCTTAATGTTTTTTCTACTTTGGTACAGCTAAGCTATTTAACTTATTTATCTCAAAGCTAAGAAGGTTATTTTGTAAATACTATTATCGCACTTGTTAATGTATATTAAGTCTCCATGGATGTATTCTAGTGGAATTTTATTTTTATTTAAAATTAAGTCTTTATTATTGTAATTGAAAAGAAGGTTTAGATCTAAAAAATTTGGTTTTGATGATAAAAGAATAATTAATGAAAACATCAAAGAAAATAAAATCACCACAAAAGTGCTAACAAAAAAAATTTAGTTCACATTTGTCAAAAGATAGTTCTTCCAACATTGATTAAGAAAACTATAATTAATATTAAGTAATAATTGCAACAATAATTAAAATAATCATAACAATTTAAATAAAGAAAATAATTCTTATCACTGTTAATAAAATATATATCCTAGCCAACGTGAATAGAGAAACAATTATTTTCATAATGTTAACATCTTAGTTAAATCATTGACATCTAGACCAAACTTAAATTGAGAATACGGAAAGAATAAATATAAATTTTATAATACAAAAAAAATTATATTCTTACATTTTGTATAAGATTTAAAATTCTCTAATTAAAAGTGACCCAATTATTCTAATAAAATTTTAATATTTCAAACTTTCTCCAAAATTTTTAACCCAAAAAATATTTTTTTTCATAAAATATCTTAAATTATTTATGAAAAATATATTACCCTATTAAAACTCGCTACCCAAACACATTATAAATATTATCAACTTTCTTTTACACAACTTCTAAAACACCTTTTTGGTAAGGGAAAACTAACTTTTGGCATAACCATGTATTTAATCCAGGCAGTGTACACATTAACTCCCAAACAGCAATAAACTAAAAGTAATTTTTTAAAAGTTTCCACTACCTTTCACATTCACAAATTGCTTTAAATATATGCCTTAATAAAATACAATTTAATTCATTCATATGAATTAAATTATATTGAATGATAACATAAAAACAAAAATACAATTTAATGATAATATTAACAAAAAATATTTATTGAAAACAAAAGATGAACATGAAAATAAAAAATCAATTTAATTTGCTTTTAATTTCTTTGAATTCAAATATTTGCATCAAACCATTCTAAACTTTCGGAAACAATATATATATATATATATATGTGGGTAAAACACCTTCACGTAAAAAAAGATACAGTAACAGAGATGCAATCCCCTTCTTCCCTTTACCTGAGCAAGTCCTTCTTCACCACACACCACCACCTTGGCTTCCACCACACCCTCTCTTCCAACCACAATTCCCTTTCCTCTCTTTCACCCACCCTCATCAAGCCATGTTCCACAAGGCTCGTAACAGCTCAGGCTCAAAAGCCCAACAACTACAAGAAGAACGGTTCAAAAGGGGGTGTGAGGGTGAGGGGCAACAAGGACAATGTGTGGAGCATTGACAATGAGCTTGCCAAGGTGTCTTCTTCTCAGAAGGAGAAGAGGAGGAAGAGGAGAGTGGTGAAGAGGAAGGGGGAAAAGGGTGGAAGGATTATTGTGTCTGGGGCTATGTTGGTGGAGGTTGAGACCGTTCTTCAGACTCAGGTACCCTTTTTCTTGTTTGGGTCTCTTTAAATTTGTAATTTTGATGTAAAGTTGTTAGCTTTTACTTTGTTGGGGATTAAAATTGATGTTGGGTAGGTTCATCGATGAAAATAGAACCTTTTTTTTTTTTTTTTCTTTTTTGAAACTGTGTTTGCTTTGGTGAATGGATTTTTTGTTTTTGAATCTTGTGTTTTTTTTAAAAATTTTTTGTTTTGTTTTTTTTTTTTTTTTTTTTTTTGGTTAAAATAGATGTTTTTTTTTTTTTTTTTCCTTTCTGAAACTGTGATTGCCTTGGTGAATGGACTGTATGCATATGAATCCTGAGATTATGTTAACAATGTTATGTGCATGGAGGTTGAGACTGTTATTCAGTCTCAGGCACCCTTTTTCTCAATTGGGTCTCTTTGAATTTGAAATTTTGATGCAAAGTTGTTGGCTTTTTGTCCAGGGAAGAGAATTGATGTAGGGATTTGGGATTGGGTAGGTTTATGGATTAATATGAAACCTTTTGTTTTTTTTTTTTTTCTGAAATTGTTCTTGGGTTGGTGAATGAACTATGAATGTATAGGAATGCTGAGATTTTTGTTGACAATGAAAGGAACAAATAATTTATATATGATTATAGAAACATGAATGATGCTTGGTATTTTATGCTTGTGGCTTCTGAGTGAATAAAAGTTACATAATTCAGTGTCTTGTGAGTGAATACACTCGTATTAAAGTAGTGGATATTGTGCTTTCATGAGGTACAAATTATTTTCTCTACTCCTAGTCCTTTGTATTTTCTCATGCAAAGTTGTGAAGTCTTGTATTTTCAGTATAATCGATTTGACTATAGTGTAGTGGTGTTATAAGTGGTTAGTTTTGTCAAATTTCACGTCAAAAAGTTTTGCTTGGAACTTCTCTTTTGTGTGTAGTAGAATATAATCTTTAGTTTTGAAAGTAAGGAATGCTTATATGACATGGATGGTTCTTCCATTTCAAAAATTTGTGAGGGAATACATTCCATCAATTGTTTTACTAATAAAATTGCTTCTATTATCGTTATCTTTATACTTTCTTGTATTTATGTGTTTTTTTGTATCTGTGCTAAACTGTAGACATGATTCTATTTCAAATTGCAATGAACATTACACTGACAGAGTGGACACTCTTTAAGGAACCGGTGATAAAACCAGTTTGGAATACATTTGCTAGCAGTCTCAGTGGAATATGGAAGGGTGTTGGTGCTGTGTTCTCTCCCATCACAGCTGAAATGGAACCAATGGAAATAGGTAGCAAGAATGAAAATCTATATGACTGCTATACTCTTTCTCGTATAGAAGCAGTACCATCGGTTTCGGGTGAACGAACATCGCAAATCCGGAGAAAGGTTAACTGGGTGACTTTGAACCCTTACGGCGAAATACCACAGCATACCAAAGGCATCAACACAACCAAAGACAGGAAGCACAAATCCAGCGAAAATGTAACAAATCGCGCTTTGCCTACATTTGAATCCTTTGACCTTAAAAGGGGTGATGTGATGGAAGAAGATGTCATGGGCTGTGAACCAGGTCTTGTTTACTTTGAAGTAAGATTCTTTTCATGCTAGTGTAAATTGATTCAAGGAAAGTAAGTTATTATTTGAGGTATGTCATAACTTTTTGAAGTATTTATCTAGTAGTTTTTTCACAGAACATAACACTGGTTTAACAATAAAAGGAAGACCCTTTTCCCGTTTAAGTGAAGTTAAACCTCTCCAAAATTTGCATAGTACTAAATAAAAGCATTTCTTAGTTTTTTCAGTTGCCAAAACATATTTGTTATGTGCTTTAGGTTCTCGGTGATTGATTTGGGATGGAGGAAGAGTATCACTGAACTACTATGCTCCACATTTCACACTTGTCACTTTTTTTTCCACAATTCCTCATATTTGTGTCATTTGGTACAGCTAAGATCTATGAAGTTCGAACACTTCTATTTAAGTGGCGTGTCCTGTGTCTCACACTTATCAGAGACACTAACATGTGTACGACACTCGTATTGACACGTGTATGACACATATTGATGAAGTGTCCAATTCAAAAGACATTTATTTAGGTATCTAACAATTCTAACACGGTTCTAACACAATTTTAAAAGAGACTAATACAATAATTTTCTAAAAGGTCATAAACTTATTATAGAAATAAGAAACAAATCCTATATATATATAATCAAGAATATTTAGATTAGATATGTCCCTTTTCACTTTTTGGATTTTAGATCAATGAATTAGATTCATTTGTTTATATTTGGCCAACATTATTCATAGATGATTTTTTAATACATGATCTGATAGTTTGTTTGTGTTCCTCCTTTTATATTTCATAATAATTATGATTTATAAACTTCAGGATGGGTCTTATTCTAGAGGTCCCATGGATATTCCAGTGGGTGAATCCGATGATACAAAGTACTATGTCTCACCAACTTTCAAGTTTGAACAAGTAAGTTTGGCATGCTTCTTACAAGATATCATATTTATAGAGCCTTCCCTGATGTAAGTTACTATTAACAATTTAACACTGATCATGCATTTGTTAATTTTGCCACAATTTCTCCTTTTTCAGTGTTTGGTTAAAGGCTGTCACAAAAGAATCCGAGTCGTCCATACCATAGAATTCAGTAATGGCGGTTCAGACATACAGATAATGAGAGTCGCTGTGTATGAAGAAGCATGGGCCAGTCCTGCTTCAATCGATGACCTGAGGTAGTATATGTGCTTTATTTACTTATGTACCAGTTTGTGAGTATGGCATTTCTTGTTAACAAGAAAATATGTAAATCATAATCATGGAAATCCATTATTTTTCCTTCCTATTCTTGTGTATGTTTAGAAGTCTACTAATCAGCCTATCAATAAGAAATTAGAAATCATTAGCTGGAACTATGCTTGCATTATATATAGAGGGAAGGAAAATCAAAGAAGACCTTAAAAACCAATTTTGTTAACTTTTCAATGAATACTTATAAATGTCCAATTCAAAAGATATTTTTTTGGATATCTGACAATTTTAACACGGTTCCAACAGATTTTTAAAAGGGGCTAAAACAATAATTTTCTAAAAACTCAAACTTATTATAGAGATAAGAAACAAATCCTATATATAATCAAGAATATTTAAGATTATATGTGTTTCTTTCCACTTTTTGGATTTCAGATAGATGAATTAGATTTCTTTTTTGTTATATTTGGTTAATCTTGTTCATAGATGATTTTTGAATATATAAATCTTAATTGTCAATTTATATAATTCATAGTAATCATTTTATATAAGTCATAGTAATGTAATATATAGATCCGTATCCCGTATCCTCTATATTTTGGATATTACACATGTCCGTATCAGTATCTATGCAACAAATCATAATAGTTCAACATTTCCTTTGACTTCAAGAAAGTAACTCATACGTGCCACATTTGAAACAGTGATGTAGAGATGGATGTAAAGCCGTTGTCACAAAGAAAACGAACCAAGCCAGCAGAGCTGACAGGGTCATGGAAAGTCTTCGAGATCAGTGCGACTCCGGTGTACGGCGAGGAGAGCATGCCGGAAGAAGGAACCGAAACCCCATACGTATACCTTTGTACAGAAAATCTGAAGAAGAGGAGCCTCCCTGAGAACAACTACTTCGGCGAGGAGGAGCGGCTTGACATGCAGGATGTGACCATGCTGTGGCTTCCTGGAGGTGTGACATGCTATGTTGACATCAACAAGGATGGCATTCTTTGCATTGGAGTTGGTTGGTACTCTGATGAAGGGATCAATCTTGTGATGGAGAGAGACTATGGGTTGGATGGAAAGCTTAAAGAGGTGAGATGGAAATCGGAGGTGAAGAGAAGGTGGTCTAGTCCTCCTCCCATTGAATAAACTGTGAGGATTAGATCTTTCTAAACTTTTGTTGCATGAGAAATACAAAGAAAATTCAATGGTATACGTAATTTGAGTATAATGATGTTCAAAAGAGTGGGTTGCATGTACATTTTTACCACTACCTTGCATTTTTCTGATATATATATTTTTTTCATGAACTTAGCTTAGCACATTGCAATGGTTTATCTTAGAATATTATAGCAAGAAGAGAATGAGGATATATACATGGTTAAATGGAGAAGGGTTTGTGTATGATGTGAAATCACAGAGGTTATATATTTCTCTTGGTTAAAAGTTACTATTTGACATTTTTTTCCCCTCCTTTTATTTACTTTCTAAACCAAATTATATTTGAGTTTTCATGCATTGAAATTAATAGTACTTAAATTAAGCAGACTCAAATTGACATCTTCGCCTCAATTATGTTTTAGTCTTCATTTTCTGCTATAACTAGTTTAGACCTGGCCATATAGTTTGGATTAAATAGAAGTAATTAAGGGATGAATGCGATTTTGATTTCTTTACAACATACTTAATCAGCTATTTTGGTCTTTTGTGTGTGACAAAAGTACTCTAATTAGATAGTTATGAATTGAATGCTATTTATATTGGAAACTTTTTGGTTTTGGCTTATTGGGTGGACCACATCTTATAATCTAAAGATTTTTTGCTTTAATATCATTTCTTTAATTTTTAAATAATAAATGAAAATTACAATTTAGCTAAAATTAAATTATGTTTTTATAAATTTTTGTGTCAGCATTTAGTTTTTGCTTGGAGTAGGGAGTTGAGAGAAAGGGAGGGAGTGGAAGAGGTGAAAAAAACGAGGTGAAGGTTGAGTTATTTAGATTAAGAAAAAGAGAAGAAAATTCAGAATTTTTTTTTTTGTAATAGATTGTGATTAATGTAAAAGAATGAAAAATATTTAGTAAATTGTTTGTTTAAATACATGTCAATTATCCGTCGAATGAGAAGAAGGTTAGTATGTTATTCATATGAAATCATTTATTTTAACATAAATATAATGAATTATTCCTTAAGATATAATGAATCATCTTTTTTTACATAAAAGAAAATATAGTGAATTTAGGTCAACATAAGAAATTATCACTAAACCTAATAAATTATTTGGACATCTAGTATGATAGAAAAATGATTTTAAACTATGCTAACAGTGTTTATCACTCTTATAATAGCACAACAGAAAGAGGCACATGTCATAGCACACTGTATTTCTCCATTTCATCTCAAACTATCATAAGCTAATTTTCTCTTTTCTTGCACATTCACTATTTTGCTTGCAAAATAACACTAGCAAAAATGATGTGTTAGATTTTAGTTAAAATAGGATATTTAGCAGTACATTTTCTTTATAAATACCTCCTTATTTAGATTAATTTTTGTATATAGATGCATGTAGGAGTTATTATCACAAATGAGGATCATATTACAACAAATGGAGCAAAATGAGTTAAAGAAATTGATCCATGAAGGTGTTAGTATTAGATTTGAAGAGTAGGTTACAACCAATGAAGATGAGAGTCAAAGAAGTTGATCCATGGAAGTAAGAACAATTCTCCATCTTCACTTCAACAAACTGTTATAAAAGACGGCAATATTGCAGGGCAAATTTTGCTCAAACAAATCTTGATGGCTTAAGTGAAAATACATTTCTTCAAACATGAAGTATAGGTTCACCTGGAAAAAAAAAATTGTTTGAGTGAAACTTCATTTATTTCCCAACATATAAATAGGTAGAAGACAGATTTGGAGAGAATAAGAACAAAGGAAGGGATGGTCAAGAGCTAGAAAGAGATTCTTTTTCTTTGAGAATAGAAAATTCTACCTTCATCCTTTCTCTATTTGATCTCTTCTCTAATTGCCATACGTTAATGACTAAACTCTCTTTGTATTAAAATTAAATGTAATCTATCAAATTCTTCTACACTTTTCTTGATTTATATAAATATGAAATTCTTCTATTCGGTACTAATAATTTAATTATGTTTTTAAAATCCTTTACTTTTTGGTTTAGATTTATGTTAAAAACTAATTCTAAATTTGGTTTAAATCAAATCATTATAAATCTTGAATGCTAGAGATAGATTGATTTGATGTTTAATGTTATTAGTGAATTTAGTTTTAAACTTCAGGCAAATATTTAAAAAGATCTTTAGAAATTCTTAAATTAAAGATTGTTTTAAAAGGATTTTTGAAATTCAATAACATGACTAAAATAACTATAATTATTAATATTTGTTTAAATTTTTCCAATCAATATTAAAAGAAAAAAATCTTAACAAATTAGTGACAAAAAAACTAAAGTGTTGATGACAAAAGAACAACTAATGAAAACATAAAAAAAAATAAAATAATCATAGATGTCAATTAAAAAAATTGAATTCATATTTGTCAAAAAATAATGCTCTCAACATTAACTAAGAAATTCATAACTAATAACAAATAGTAATAGACAACAACAAAAATAATAATTTAAATAACAAAAATAATTCTCATCAATATCAATAAAAGAAATCATATTCAACATGAGTTGAAAGGTAATCATCTCAATAATATCAACATTTTTAGCTAAATTAATGATACTTAATCTAAAATCAAATCGAAAATAAAAAATGAATAAATGTAAATTTTAGAATATAAAATTTTTATAAGACTTAAAATTCTGTAATTACTACTTTCCTCTAATAAAATTCTAAATTTTCAATATCTTCTAAATTTTTTAACCCGAAAAACATATTTAATAAAATATTTCAAAGTACTTCTAAAAATATATTACCCTATTAAAACTTGCTACCCAAACACATCATAAATACCTATCAACTTTCTTTTACAGAACTTCTAAAACACTTTTTGGGTAAGGGAAAATTAACTTTTGGCATTATCATCTTTTTTATCCGTGAAAGTGTACACATTAATTCCTATACAGCAATAAGCTAAAAGTTTTTAAAAGTTTCTTTTGGCATTATCATTTTTAAAAGTGTCACAAATTGCTATACATAGACACCTTAATACAATATAATTTAATTACTGCATGTGAATTAAATTATATTGAATTATAACTAAAAAACAAAATTACAATTTAATGATAATATTAACAAAAAAATTTCTATTTAAAACAAAAAGATGAATATAAAAATAAAAATCAATTTAATTTGCTTTTAATTTTTTTGAATTCAAATATTTGCATAAAACCGTCCTAAACATTTGTTAGAACTGGGCTTATAAAAGAGGAAAGAATATAAAAAGACAAGGAAATAAATAAAATAAAAAATGGTTTAAGATGAGAAAGACACTTTACAGCAGTAAAAGAATAAATACAAAACATGTCGAAGTTCTAAATTTGAGCAGCTTACACTGCACTGCGCTAGTTTTCTCTGAAATAGGCATATATACAGCCATCGACAAGTATAAAAACCCTCTTATGGGTAAACCACCTTCACGTAAAAAAGATACAGTAACAACTAGTTATGCGTTAGTTGTTGCTACTAAAAATACCTGCAGTTTAAGAAACTCGTCTCAGATTGCAGCAGAAGCTGCAGCCTCCGATCTGAGAGCTCGATGCATCATCCTTTGCTTCCTCAGATACTCGTTAAGGGAGTCAAAGAATTGATGTCTTAAAACATCTTCAGCACTAAGTCTATTTCTTGGATTAACTGTTAGACACTTGTCTATCAAATCAAACAACGATTTAGGGACCTGCTCAAGAAATTCAGGTCTTCTTGAGTGAGTTTTGCACCAGGCTTCCAAGTCGCATGACTGCAAGTATCGCTCATCAAGTAACTCCTGCAATATAAAGGATATCATTAACTAAGGTGACGAGTAGGCTATCATAATCATTTTGCTTCATTTACCATATTAAAATCCCAGTATTTTAGCACGTGAAAGGTATTGTATAAATGTTTATTTTATTTAACTTAAAATTTATAATAAATAAATACTTTTCAATATATTAATTATATTACAATCATTTTATTGATTTTATTATTTATAAAAATTAACTACAATAAATAATAATTATCTTCAAATATTTCGTAATTATAACATTATAGTAATTTTTATTT
>Ga0123340_1004638_pt1 | contig 13059 bp, 10 predicted proteins | sample SirMexnodulemix_FD_89961 | JGI IMG/M metagenome (GOLD analysis project Ga0123340, IMG submission 89961) | Root nodule microbial communities of legume samples collected from Mexico - Siratro Mexico nodule mix | ecosystem: Host-associated > Plants > Roots > Nodule | place: Mexico: Nepantla... | reverse complement strand
TTATATTTAAATGATACGATTTTTAAAATACATAATCTAAATTATTCTTTATATATTCTTTATATGGAATTTGTATTACTTTTAACCTTACATAAATAAGTCTTTTTTCATTATTGATTTTGTATGTTTCTTGATAATTGTATTGGTATCACTTTTGATACGAAATTTGTATACATCCACATCATCTTTGGATACCGTATTTATATCATGTATGGATATCGCATTTGTATCATTTCTAAAAGTCGTATTTTTAAGTCTTTCAACTTTGACACATTACACTCTCGGACATTATATCAGTAAGTCATACGATTCCGTATCCCTATCTGATACTGCATCCGTATGACTGAACTTTAAGGAGACCCAAAAATAAGTTAAAAATTTATTTAAACTTTTACAAATTTCACTTCAGATAAATCCAAAGTTATTTAATTTCCCTTGCCAACTTAGCATGGCTTACGTCATTTATCATGACGTTAAAATATTTCAATTGAATCTAACCAATTTGAACGAAAGTAATGATTACGTGAAATACGTAAACATAGTTCCTCCAAAATCTACGCTGAAAACACAATCAAAACCTAAATAAAATTTGTACTCCACTTTTCAAGGAATGCAACCTTCTAAATAAAGGTAAGGGAAAATAGATATGTATACTGTCAATTCATTTAACTCTTTTCGGTGCGGTACTCCTAAGTCTCACAATTCTTTAATACTTTCATGTATTTATTCTTTTAATTTCATTATTAATTTTTATTTTAAATTGTGATTTTTATAATTGTTCTGAATTATAATTTCTTATTTTGTGAACATTTCATATTTCTTATTTTGTGATTATTTTTAGTTCAAAATATTCCTCTCACTAATTTCAAGTTATAATATTTTATATGTATATAGTAATGGTTGTTATTTGATTCACATATGATCATGTTGTGTTGTTGGGATATTTGTGAGTGGATGATTTAATTTCTTGGGGATAAATGAGTAGAAGGTTGTTTCCCGAAGAGTAGGTTATGGTGTGATTACACATTTGTCTTTACTAGTCATTGTAATAATAAATCCATTTCATTCATGAATCCAACATTAACATTGTGATATTTCTATTATACGTATATCATTGATTGGTATGACTATGACAATACCAAAATTGAATTGGTTATAATACTGAATCATTCACTAAAGATTTTATCAAAAAATACTGCAAATAATTATTGTAGTTTGTTGTTAAATAAATATTTTTTTATTCTCACTTTTATTGTTTTGATTATAATAATTTTCAAAACTTATATATATCTCACTTTTCTCCCTCTTTTCTTGTTTATTAAATATGAATTAAATTAGATCTTAAAAACAAAAGAAAGATCGATGTTACAAATTTTCGAGATTCATTTACCATGGACATACTGGCTCATCTTTTCTAGAAACGGATGGAATATAAACAAGGAGAAAAGTTTTGTCTCTATTGCAGGAATGACACATTCTATATTTTTTTTGTACTCAATACACGGACGTCCCCTTAGTGATGGATGGTCCAATGGTTGTAATATAAAGTTTGTTATGAAATCATATACACACAAGATAACAAAATTTTTTTTTATACATTTTTAAAAAAATCTAACAATAAGTTAATATTTTCTAACTCCATTGACTTCATATCTGGAATATCTCTTGGAATTACAAAGTCGGCTATACTTTTAGTAAAACTCATTATTTTCCTGATTAAAGATTTGTGAAGGGGATGATGATCTTATGTCAAAATTTTTTGAAAATATTTGATCAACAAAAGTAGACGAACGATAACTCGATGTTTAGAATGTCTTCTGGAATGTCTCCTGAAATGACAAAAGTCCGAAGTACTTTGAGTTATTCGAGATAAATAATCACATTATATAAGAATTTAGTCATTCGAGATAAATAATCACATTATATAAGTATTTAGTCATTCGAGATAAATAATCACATTATATAAGCAAAAATAATTTTCATCTTATAAATTAATTTTTGCTGCCATTTTACCTGTCTTCACTTTTAACATTGTGTTTTGCAGGAAGAAATGAAGATTGTCTTATGGTTCCACCTCGTTACACCGGTACAGACGAGACATCTCGAATTTCTTGCGGGAGTAAACTTAGGCCTCTCCTTCTCAGCCTTTTACATGGTGAAAACTGATAAGACAACGATGGACCACCACAAATCCGAAAAGAAAAAGATAGAGGAGGCATGAAGTGGTAAGTACAACTTTTAGGGTTTAGAAATGTTCTGATTTAAATTTTTCTGATGAAATTTTCAACTAATTAGAAGTTTTCTGATGAAATTTTCCAATGTATAAAATGTGGTAAGGTGTACGGATAAGAAATTTTACCATATAAAATATATTTTAGGATACAATAAAATTTTCCAATGTGTTGTTCTTCTTTTTTGCAATGTATAATACCATAAATTTGAGCAATGTACTACCTCCAACATTTTTCAATTCCTGATATAGTTTATAGATCCTTAAAGATCCTTAAGAATTTAGTCAATCGAGATAAATAATCACATTATATAAGCAAAAATAATTCTCATCTTATAAATTAATTTTTGCTGCCATTTTACCCGTCTTCACTTTTAACAGTGTTTTGTAGGAAGAAATGAAGATTGTCTTCTGGTTCCACCTCGTTACACTGATATGGACGAGACATCCTGAATTTATTGCGGGAGTAAACTTAGGCCTCTCCCTCTTAGCTTTTTATACAATGAAAACTGAGAATACAACGACGGACCACCACACCACCACAAATCCGAAAAGAAAAAGACAAAGGAGACATGAAGTTATAAGTACAACTTTTAGGGTTTAGAAATGTTTTGATTGAAATTTTTCTGATGAAATTTTTAACCGATTAGAAGTTTTCAGATGAAATTTTCCGATGTATAAAATGTGGTAAGGAGTACAGATAAGAAATTTTACGATGTAAAATATATTTTAGGATATAATAAAATTCTCTAATGTGTTGTTCCCATTTTTGTGATGTATAATACCATAAATTTGAACAATGTACTACCTCCAACATTTTTCAATTCCTGATATAATTTATGGATCCTTAAAGATCCTTAAGAATTTAGTCATTCGAGATAAATAATCAGATTATATAAGCAAAAATAATTCTCATCTTATAAATTAATTTTTACTGCCATTTTACCCGTCTTCACTTTTAACATCGTGTTTTGCAGGAAGAAATAAATATTGTCTTCTGGTTCCACCTCGTTACACCGATACTTAGGCCTCTCCCTCTCAACTTTTTACACGGTGAAAACTAAGAAGACAACGACGGACGACCACAAATTCGAAAAGAAAAAGACATAGGAGGCATGAAGTTGTAAGTACAACATTTAGAGTTTAGAAATGTTCTGATTGAAATTTTTCTGATGAAATTTTCAATAGATTAGAAGTTTTCTGATAAAATTTTACGATGTATAAAATATGATAAGGAGAACAGATAAGAAATTTTATGATGTAAAATACATTTTAGGATATAATAAAATTCTCCTAGATTGTGTTGTTCTTCTTTTCTGTGATGTATAAATGAGGGATCTTTCATTAATGATCATTCTTCTGATTTTCGCACTTCTCGAGATGCAGAGGTGGTAGGTAAAACCCCTTTTTGCCATCCCTTTGTCGTTTTGACATGACTAGGTAGAGGTTCCACGCGTCATTCCCTGATTGGGTGACCCACCTCCACGTGGTCCTAAAAATTTTCAAAATGCTTCGTTTTGAGTTTCACTTTCTCCGTTCTTTCCTCTTGCATTTCAAATTCATAGGGTAGTATTGCACAAGTTCATTCCACTGTGCCATTCGAACGACTATCAGCCTTCTCTCAAAGTTGTGTGCCTCTTCTCCAATCATTTGACTCGTGGATTCTCACCATTTCCTTGTTCTTGGTAAGTTCTTGTGCTATGGCTTCTCGTCCCCCTATTGGTTCTGGTTCTCCTTCTACTTTGTCTTCTTCTTCTCGGACGGAGTCCGATGGTGCTGCCCGACAATTGGTCGCCGATGTCCAGCCCCCTAGGATAACGGGTTCTACTAATAGAGACCCCTCGCCATAAACCCTTCTTCTCCTATTCTTGCTACTGAGGTAGCTAGGAAAAAAGGAAAAGTTGTGGCTGCTCCCTCGAAGCGTAAGGCTAAAGCTTCGCTAGAGGGTCCAGTTCAGAAAAAGAAGAATAGAGGGCGACTACATTATCCTCCTTCTGCCGATAAAGATTATGTTTAGTTAAATGGAGAGGTCGATAATTTTGTTTCCCATTGTACCAAAACTTATCTCAAACAACATGTACATTTGTACGATATCTACATTCCAGAATTTATTCCTTTCATAGACTTAGCTTGTTGTAAGAGGGTCATTCATGTATATATGCATCCTGCTGTTGATGCCGACGACTACATCTTTGTGTATGAATATATGTTTAAGACCTACTATATGCAGCTTCCCTTCTCTGCCTTTGAGTGTGATATGCTAACCGTTATGAACGTAACTCCTAGTCAGTTTCATCCTAACAACTAGGCTTTTCTCAAGGCCTTTCAAATCTTGTGTGATTTCCTCCATATAAAACCTCTTGTGAATAGATTCATGTTCTTTTGTCAATTGAAGTATGACAACCCTGTGGGTTGGGTCTCGCGTTATCCATGACAACCAATTGTTCACCCTTTACTCTCAATCTTGGAAGAAATTCAAAAATGGATTTTTTAAGATTAAGTGTCGTAAAGATGATCCACTAAAACGTCTTCTGTTTGATGAGGAGTTTGCTCCGAGGTTCCCCTTTTATTGGCAAATACCAAAGAAGTTCAGGTCTTGTGATGGTAGATCATTGTCGGCCGAGGAGAAAACTGACATTGAAATGTTGCTCGATCTTACTCGGCCAATCGATACTAAAAAGTTGTTAGACACCCAAGTTGTTGAAGATCTTGTGTCTTATTTTAAGGGTGAGTGTTGTAGTGCTAAGTGATTGTGTATATGATTCTGCTTTTGATTATTTGATTGATAATGACTTCTGGTACCTCTGTTCTTTGGCAGAGATCATGGGTGATGACTTTGATTATACCATCTTCCAATAGACGATTCAATCTATGCCTGGGCTGAATTTGGAGGTCATGTAGGAAGATGTTGGCCAATCTTCTAGGAAAAAGGAAGCTTTCTGAGGCTGAATCTTCCTCTTAGCCTGAAGAGTCCCCCATTCGTGTGCCACTTTTGGATCCTCGTTCTCCTGTGGATCGGATGGAGGTTGATCAAGATCCTCCTCAGGCTGTAGACCTGACTTCCTCTCCTTCACCTTCTCCCAAGAAAAAGAAGTCGATCCCTGACAAGTTGAGGTCTGGTGCTATAGTGCGATCTTATTTTTCTCGGGACTCTGCTCCTTTTAATCTGCCTCTCGTGGAGTCTGTTTCTTTGCCTAACCTTCCTGGCCTCATCATCTTCGGGCGGGGACCCATGACTCGAGTGGATTCTATTGTGACCACTAATGAACAGAGTAACTCTTTATGGGGACCGAATCTTGACCCTCAGTCGGTCTATTCAGGGGTAGGAAGGCTCGAGTTTCCCTCCGCTTATGATGCTAAGCTGTTGAACACCGTAGGTGCGGAAGGGACTACTGACTCTTGTACTGTATTGTTGGGGAGCTGCATGGCCATGGTAAGCCAGTTGAAGAAGGCTACTTCTGATAGCACCAAAGTTCGTTCTCTAGAGGCTCAGCTCGAAGATGTCATCCTTTCTAAGGATCGAGTAACCAAGGAGCTGACTTTGGAGTTGGAGCAAAGCTGAGGTCGGTCCAAGTCATTGGAGAGTGAACTTGATTAGGTGAAGGGTAAATTAGAAGGATTGGAGAAACGTTACCAAGAGCTCAAGGCTGTTCATGAAGGAGATTGCAAAAACTATGAAGAGCGACTTGGTAATGTTGAAGTCGAGTACAAGGAACAACTCAGCGCTTCCCAAGCTCACTATTCGTCCCTTGCTGAAAAGAATGAAGAGTTGACGAAGAGTGAGGCAGACTTGAAGAGTCAGAGCTATGAAGGAGCAGATTGGGAAGCTTGCTAACATGGGAATGCGCGCTTACTCCGAAGGATTCAAGAAGACAGTGCGTCAAGCTACCTTATTCCAACCCTCCTTGGATCCTTCAAAATTTGTATTAGAGAAGAATGTTGTCAACAACGATCTTGTTGACAAATTTAATGCTTTTTCTTTCTTCTTCTTTGTTGGTCTGTAAGACAATTGATTAACCTTTTGATGATAGTTTACATGGTATTTTGGGTTTGTATAATTTGAATATGATGTGTGTTTAAATTTTTGTCTCATTTCATCAACATGTTTAATCTCATTGCCAATCTTATTTTGTTTTTCGTTGTCATATATGATATGTGAATATGACATTTGACTGTGTTCTCAAAGTAGTATAAGGCTCATTATTGGGCTCAGATAGCCTTATTGAAACGATAAGTATAACACCTTGGTCTAAGTTAGGCCGAATATAAGTGTGATATCGAGTGTGATCGCTTTGTGCATACGAATAGAGATAGGCTATGAGCTCATATGGCTCATTAGAGTAGTCATAAGCAAAGTGTGATACCCAGATTAGGTTAACTTTACTAATTCATCATAAATAACCAAACAAGGATTGTGATAACTCACGTTTTTTATTGAAGACTTCAAGTGTGCCTCGTTAAAACCTTACTCGGCAAAACCCTCCTTATGGAAAAATCCAAGTTAAGGAAAAAGAGTACATCACTTGAGTCTATAAAACATTCAAATAAATCCAAGTTGTAGTAAAATATCCACCAAAATATGAAGATGACAGTAAATTGTTCTGACTGTAATATGAAAGTGGTAATTTCTAACTGTAGTATGGCTTCAGATGAGTTGTGTTCCAAGTTCTTGGGATAAGTCGGCCATTCAGCTCTTCTAACTTATAAGCTCCATTTTGGAAGGAGTCAACTACTCGGTAGGGACCATCCAAGTTTGGGGCTAGCTTACCTTGCTCCTTATCTTTACGAGCTTCGCCCACCTTTCGCCAAACCAGATCGCCCTTGTAAAATTTTCTCTTTGACTCTAGTGTTGTAGCGTCGAGCTACTCTTAGCTTTGCTGCTTCTTCCCTGATTCGAGCTTCTTCTCGAACGTCATGAATGAGATCCAAATTGATTCTTAGCTCTTCATTGTTGACGTTTTCATCGAACTACTGTCTTCTTAGTGATGTTTCACCAAGCTCTACGAGTATCATAGCATCCAATCCGTATGTTAACCTGTATGGTGCTTCCTTTGTAGTGGACTGTGGAGTACAATGGTATCCCCATAGGATTTCGGGGATTTCTTCAACCCAAAGGCCTTTGGTTTGGCCTAACTTCTTCTTGAGCTCGTTTAGGATTACTTTGTTTGCAACTTCTGCCTAACCATTCGTATGTAGATGTTCCACCGATGACACCTTATGCTTTATACTGAAGTGTTGTAAGAAACTTTCAAAACTTCCATCAATGAATTGTCAACCATTGTTTGTGATTAGATAATGTGACAATCCATGTCTGCAAATAATGTTATTCCAATAGAATTTCTGGACTTGTTGAGCGGTAATGGTTGCTAAGGGTTCGACCTCTATCCTCCATTTTGTGAAATAATCAATGGCGACTAAGAGGAACTTTACCTATCCCTTAGCAAGAGGAAACAGTTTGAGGATATTCATGTCCCATGTACCATGTAGTAAATGACCATGATGAAGTGATTTGGTGTAACTCTATGTGTGAAGAGTAAAAAATTTAAAAATAAATTTTAATATCTAAAAATTTTAGAATGTTAATATTAAAATTTATACACACAAAAGTCTTTATTTATTATTGTTAGGTCAAGGATGCATACATAGCTTATTGAAAATTTCCCCTCCTATCCCATTTTATCCTGAAACTATAAGAATATGTTTAAATTGAACGTGGATAATATGATAAAAATCAGAATCAAACAATGTATGAGTGAAACCGACTTTCAAATTTCTTAAATAATATTTTGATCATAACATTTTAAACATAGAAAAGCATGAGTTTTTCTCACATAAATTAGTTATTGATGCATATAGATATTTTTATTGTACTCTTCTAACACTCACCAAAAATCTTTTGCTGGCTAAGTTTCTGAATTGAAACTCAGAAGCAAATTAGGTTTACCAGTCAAGCCAATCCCTGATGTGGTCCCCTCTTCACCTCCACCAAGTGCTGCACTGCACCTGCTGATTCCAAAACAAAAACCCTTCTCTGCATTATTCACCAATTAATTTTCTTAAATTTAAAAAAATACCCACAAAGCAAATTAATAATTTTTATAAAAAAGAAAGCAAATTGATAACTAATCTGCAATCTGCATAACCATGGTGCCATAAAATGCCAAATTTTCTACCACTCTGACCGTTGAATCTCAGCCCTTCTTTTCTTATCATACAAACCTCTCATCTATATCTTTGCTTCCCTCTGCCATTTCTCTTCCTCTATCAATTTTCCTTCTGCTAGTGGATGAGACCTCCAATCCAAACCCTCTTTATTTGCACACTTCCCTCTCAGCTCTGAACCCTCTTTCTCTGCATAATAACACCCTTTTTTTTTCTGTCTGTACTTTAATATTTCCACCAATCTATTTCATACTTTCAGTTATATATAAATATGAGCCCCACAATGCATTAAGGGTCTCTCTCTATTTCCCTCTTATCCAATTCTACAATAAAAACTTCTCTGTTGCTTTGGTAATTCTTTTGCTGCTCTCATTCAGTATTGCTTTCACACCTATGCAGCAGGAACTTTCTTTGCAGATATATTTATTGGTGCCTTCTGATTTTAATAGTCTATTCTGTCAATAGCCTAATCTGTGCTTCTGTGTCTCCTTGGGGCCAGAATTTATATTGTTTTCGATTTCAAAGAACTGCGAAATGGCACCAAGAAACAGTCGCGGAAAGGCCAAGGGTGAGAAGAAAAAGAAGGAAGAAAAGGGTAACCAAATTCTGTATCTCAATGAAATTGTAAACTTTTACAGAGAAACCATCTAAAAACTTTGTATTCTGAATTCCAAATGACTGGTTTTTAACCTTTAGAGAACTCTCTCCTTCAACTTCCTTAAAATCTGAAATGGATAAGTTAATTTTCGAGAATTCATTTTACTTTCTTATCTTTTTATCTGCTTGTTCATGGAAAGTTTTAATTTATATTATCTTCTTATTCTGCTAACTGGTTTGAACTTAGCAGATAAGTTTAATTTATTTTATCTTCTTTTTTGCTCTGTAAGGTTATAAGCTTTCATAAAAAAGTTCATGCAAAGAGAGATAAGACATGTTTAAGAGCTAGTTAATGCAGGAATGGCTTAATTGGAGATTTATTTTTTTCTTTCTGATGATTTTGCAGTTCTTCCAGTTGTCATAGACATCACAGTGAAGCTTCTAGATGAAACTCATGTTCTCAAGGTTTGTTTTGTTTACTTGGAGAAGAGAATAAAGAAAAAAAGGCTTAATAATTTACTAGTTTTGAATTTTCAACAATTTGTGTGTGTTTTGTTATGTTTCTCATAAGTATCTTCACTAGATTGTTCTTCATAGTGCTGCTCTTTATCCCTTGTAGATTATTATTATTGTGTAAGTATGAATATTATTATATTTATAAGGCTTAATAATTTACTATAGGTGTTTGCCATTATCTCAGTTTTGCATTTAAAAATTCTTATCAGTTAGCTTTTCCATTGCACTCTGTTGTGTGGCTTGGTATTAACCAAAAGTCCTGTTTCTGAACATGTGCTTCACATTAATGCTTTGGTTTATCAGATACACGTGTGACTTTGAAATGCCATTTTTTTCGTTATAAACAACTTGAAATCTAAACCTCTTAATTGAAGTTTGAATTTAAGAAAACTGAATTTTATTGTATTTTATAATATATATTTCCATTTCTTTGTTCTCATAAATAGTTTTCACTATTCTTTTATTGTTTTTCTCATCCATATAAATGTTGCAAACACAAATTTAAATACATTATTTATTTATTTATTTATTTTTAAAATTTTGAAGCAGGGAATATCAACAGACAGAATTATAGACGTTCGTCGGCTTTTATCAGTGAATACGGACACATGTTATGTCACAAATTTTTCCCTGTCCCATGAGGTAATCGAAATTAAGAATTGAGAATTAATAATTTAAATTATTTAATTTCAAGTTTTCAACTATTCTTTTGTACCCATTTGGAACTATAGTTACGTGAACTCTCTAAGCGTTTGAATCCTAAGCCAGTTTTTGGTGATAATGCCCTATGAATGTCAACATGTTTGATTTTTCTTGCACCAACGTTAGACATAAGTACCACATCATCGTCTCTATAACCTACAAACAAAATGAAACGGGTACACTTGGTATATTAGGTGAAAAATTCAAATTAGAAATAAAAAGTTATAAACAAAATTCAAATTAGAAATGAAAAAGTTATAAACATAACTAGAAATCAAAAATTCAAATGTAACATTTTTTTCACTGAATTGAATGGCGTCATAATAAACATAATTTTGTAACAAATAAAAATATATAATGTTTTAAGAAATATAAAAATGTTAGATAATAATTGCATTTACCTGTCATTTCAACTTTAAAATTAAATCGTAATCATTCGAGATCAATTAAATCGTGATTAAATATAAGTATCATTTAATTAAAATATAATGAGATCCAATAATGAATTGTTACACAATTAAAAATGCTTAATTTTATAGTAATTTCTTTAAAAATCATATTGAAAATAATTTATAAATGAAAATTAAATTAAGTCACCTATTTAAGGAACTACGAAGATTTGTGTTACATATTACTTTTTTTTTTTTTAAATTTATATTAGGTTTACTTACCAAACTATTTTTTACGTACAAATGCAGGTAAGAGGGCCATGTCTGAAGGACACCGTAGACGTGTCCGCACTGAAGCCCTGCCTCCTCACTTTAGTTGAAGGTATATAATTGTTAATTACTATCAATGTATTATTATTATTATTATTATTATTATTATTATTATTATTATTATTATTATTATTATTATTTCAAATATTAACCACGACGTCGTTGCATTCATCTTCACCCTCATATTCGGTTTCAAAAATTTTCACGCGCAGAGGAATACAATGAAGAAAGAGCAGTGGAGCACGTGCGAAGACTCCTCGACATCGTGGCCTGCACTACGAGCTTTGGTCAGTCGCCGCCTCCGCCACCGAAGATCACCGCCGGCACGGTTACGAAGTCCGGCAAGTCCGAGGTCTCGCCGGCGAAAGATGCGGCGGTGACGGTTGCGGACGTGGACGCTGAGATAAGCCACTCGTGCCCTAAGCTGGAGAACTTCTATGAGTTTTTCTCTCTCTCGCACCTCATCGCACCTATACAATGTACTCTTAACTCACTCTCTTTCTTTCGCACACTTCTCCGTGTAATTAATTGCATTAGTGTGTATGGATGATGGAATTTGTGAACCGATCGATGCATGCAGATGTGAAGAGAGGTTCGAGGCGGCGCGTGGAGGAGATATCCGAGGCGGATTATCTGTTCTCGCTGGATGTGAGGATTTTGTTTGATTTTTGCGGTGCGGCGTGTGAGGGGAACGGTAGTTGATGAGATTTTTTCTGTTGTGGTGGTGCAGGTGAAGGTGTGCAACGGAAAAGTGGTGCACGTTGAGGCTTGCAGGAAGGGGTTCTACAGCGTTGGGAAGCAACGGATTCTGTGCCATAATCTGGTTGATTTGTTGAGACAGCTTAGCAGAGCTTTCGATAATGTAAGCCCACTCCTCCCATTCCTCTCGCTCTATATATATATATATATATATATATATATATATATTCAATGAGCAATGTCTTATTTTGTGTGATGAAAAAAAGTTAGAAAAAATAAAATAAAATGATGCCGTTTCATTTTTAAGCATTATTTTTGTGACATGTTACATATTTAATATATCGATCAAATATCCAAAGTTAAAAAAATACGAAGGTGAAATTTATACAAAAATAGTAACTAAAGGATAAAATGTACAGTAACATTCTTCTTTCCTATACTTTAGGATTTAGATTTTAGACTTTATTTATATTTTACTATCAAGCTATTATCATTTTCATTAATTTTATCACTCATGTGTTATGGTACATTTTATCATCCTAGTTTTTTAACCCCCACGTGTTATGGTACATTTTATCATTCTAGTTTATTAACCCCCACGTTAAATATGTAACTATGTGCTCTCTTAAAAAAAATGAAATGGTGGTTTTTTTGGTAAGAAAATAGATAACAAAACGATACTTTTATTAAACTTCTTTTACTATATAACATATAAGCTTGCTGTTTTTAATTTAATATACCAGTAAAATGCATGGAAATTAACAATTATGATGTTAAAATTTAGTAAAAAAACTTCAGTGGTAAAATTCTCAAAATTATAATAATTGAGCCTAATTATTTTGTGCTTAATCTTGGAGTAAATATATAATTTAATGTTTAAAAAGTATATTTAAGTACACATTTTATTATTAAGTTTTTAATCAATTATTGTTTAATAGTTTTAAATTTTTATTTTTTCTATCTAAAATTATTAAATTTGTATTCTCTATCTAAATATTTGAGAGTTTATAACTATGATATGAAACAATTTTAAAAATAAAAATTTATTGAAATTTGAAAGAGTTTATAGAATATGAAATTCAGATTGAGGTAGATAAAAGTTGAGAATTTGTTTTCGGGTGAAGTTAATATTTTGAGCAGAATTTTTTAAAATACATAGTCAAATTTAAGAGAGCTAAAAGAATAATTAACTTAAAAAATATTATTTGTGTTTTTTAATCTCTCAAATTTTTCATTTGTACAAAAGGAAGTTTGTTAGTAGGCATTCCCTTCTCTTTAAAGCATGATACCAAGCATGTATGATCATTTTTTTCCTAATTTAAATTTTCTGTAGTGAAAATAAGAAAAACATTAATAAAAAGATAATAGTAGAGAAAATAAATTCTATAAGAGCATCATTACTCCTGTATAAATTTGTTACTAAAGGGATAATAT
>Ga0123340_1004636_pt1 | contig 13062 bp, 9 predicted proteins | sample SirMexnodulemix_FD_89961 | JGI IMG/M metagenome (GOLD analysis project Ga0123340, IMG submission 89961) | Root nodule microbial communities of legume samples collected from Mexico - Siratro Mexico nodule mix | ecosystem: Host-associated > Plants > Roots > Nodule | place: Mexico: Nepantla... | reverse complement strand
GTATATATATGTATGTATATATATGTATGTATATATATGTATGTATACCTTACAACCAAGAGAGCAGAAGCTGAAGGAATCAAGGAGGCTGCGGTCACAGACTTGGCAGGTATTGGTGACCCCTTTTCCAGGCCTTGGTTGGGGCCTTTCATTCAAGAACACAATCTTGGCACTGTTGATAATGTAAGTTTGGACGCCTGTTATGTCCAGAAATTTCTGAATCTCAGACACCCTTATCACATCATGGTATGAAGACCTCCTTATCTTTGGAAATTAATAAAATTTAGAAGAAAATAAGAAAAAATCTTCATCAGATGATGATAACCACGTTAATTATTATTCTAGCTGAAAGAAAATACCGAAATTCATAAAATAAATACAATTATCTATCTAAACAGAATCAAGGGACCATATAATTGAGTGGTAAACCATTTTTCCATGAAAAAGATTTAATGACTTGGGAAGTCTTCAAATTCAGCATTGAATGGCACGTGTAACCGATAAAACCAATACAAGAAAAAGATATTTTTTGGACCGATCAAAAGGGATTGGATTCAAAGTCCTAAAAATGCAGGAACAAGCTACAAAATCAGATTAAACACACCCCAATCCTTGAATTTTGACTATAAACCCCAACATAATTTGATCAAACCGAGCCATGAAACCCCTTAACACAATTTCTTTTCAGTTGAACCCGGTACCTGGATCGTTCTGTGTTCTTTGTGGGAAGCAAGACATGCAGAGCAAAGGGCTCCATTCACACAGTCCAAGCAATACATATTGCATTCATTCTTGTGGGAATCTGCGTGGACTTTGCATTGAACAAAAAAACTTGTCTTGAGAAGTGGCCGCAGCCATGAAGGCCACATGTTTTCTTCTTCCTTTCTCCCCACAGCACCATGTTCTTCATTGAAACCTCCCTGATCCCACAGCCCCAGAAGCAAAAAACCAAGCAAGATTGTAAATTGGTAGATAATTCAAGAAAAACACATCAGAACAAGAAAAAATCACCAAAGGGGTGGATTCAAAGAAGCAGAAAATGATTGGATATTTCATATTTGCATTGATTGAGTGGTGTTACAACTAACCATATATAATTGTTGTTGATGCCCCTTTGGGTTTGTGTTGATTTCTCTTACGGTGGGGTGATTCGATCCAAGAATTCCCCTATCATAGCATAGAAGTAAGTGATAATTTGAGTATAAAGAAGAACACAAAGAGAACTTTGTCCAAGTTAGGAAGTACAAGAGTTGAGAGAGAGAGAGAAAGAGAAGAGAAAAGGTTGAAACAAGGAAGTGGGGTTATGCTTTTGTAGTGGCGGGTGATGGAGGGTAAAGCTAAGCAAGTGCCAAGTGCTTATTATCTTTCTTCTTTTCTTCTTCTTCTTCAACTTCAAAGTCCGAACCTCGCTCCGAATCTCTCTCCGAACCCAAACCTACGAGGTTGCGTCTTCTTCAAGGAACCCACCTCATGTGGTGACCGGACCTTCCGTTTTATTCGTTAAATTTATTATTCGCAATTTTCCTAATATCTCATTTTTTTTGTGATCAAATTATTTTTATATTTAGTAATATTTAAAACTAAATATAATATCCAGAATTATACTTTGCTTACAAATTACACACCTCACACAAATTAAATATACCGTAATATCCATATTACTCAAATTATTATCATATAATATTCGGAGTTTGAAAGTGTTTTAAGTATTTTATTAAGAAAATCTGGTTCTTGGATTGTGTAATTATTGCATATAAAAAGAAAAAAATAATTGGTAACATCATCTGATAATTTTTAATGGACTTGTACTGTGTAAGAATGTCATACTTTATTGGTATTGAAGTTTATATTTCAATCATGATCTATTTTTAATTTACTGTCACTATCTTTCAACCATATCTTATCTCAATTTCATTTAATTGATTCCGTGACGAGAACGTGTTGTGTATAATGAATATTTGTGTTTTAATTTTGGACCTCAGAACTTTATTTTTTTAATGTATTATGATTACATTACAGTGATATAACTTAAATGTGTTGATCCGAAATTAAATATTTTTCATTTAAATTAAAAATTATCTTTAACCATTATAATCATATTAATAAATAATGTATAGTGGAATTTAAGTTACAACTCAGTTTAACTTTGTTAAGTATTTTGTTTTTATTTTTAAATAATTATCTATTTTTTATACTATTTTTCAATTACAGAATCAAGAGTATTACTTACTTTCCAGAAGTGTAGTAATATAATAGTGTGAAAGATTTACTAAAAAAACCTTATTTGTTAAAGGGGGGGAGGGGGAATTTTTTTTCATCATCTCTATAAATAAAATTAGATAATAATTACTATATCTTTATCTTATCATTAAATAATTATAAGGTGTACAAAAATGCATTATTTAATATAATATTTAATAAAGTTGACTTTCAAATAAATACAAGAATATTTATGACTTTGGCCTTTTGCACTAAGAAAAATTGTGTTGGATATTTAATTTTAGTGGATTGGTTAGTAAATAATGCAGTATTTATTCAAGTAAGCATTATACAATAAATTTTTATAAAATTGATTTTTAAACAAGTTATTTTTTATTTTTGAAAAAATATCAATAAAATTTAGTATGCAACTCTTTTTGTCCAACATAAACACGACATCAAATTAATTTTACTAGTAATATTTTGGATAACAAACAACTTCTAAATAATTATTAAACATGTAAAAACTAGTGGATTAGTAAATAATTAATTAGTGTAAATTGGTAGATTGGATAGCAAAATAATGTAATATGTATTCAAGTAAGCATTTATACAATATAATTTAAAATTATAATTTAATATTTTTCACCGTATCAGACTCCGAATTGTAAACCTATATATATCAGGGAAACGTTCTTGCTTTAAAATTTCTTCCAAATAGTTTTTTTTTTTTTCAATAATTGAGCAAAGCTGAATCCATATAATTTGAATTTTAAATTTTATGCTTGAATTAAACATTTCCCTTTATTCTGATAATCCAGTACAAATATAAAAATCCTAAAAAATAATTTTTTGGTTAAATAAAATCCATATCGTTTTGTCCCATTGCTATAATATCTAACTTGTATTAGATAGAAAAACATGAGTATTCACAAAATTATTTTTCAGAAGAAGAAAAAAATCTAGATCAAATTTAGTTTTGTTTTAACAATCTTTCTATTTGAAGTGAAAAATGTGTATTTTTGTTAATTTTAGTAACTTTTCTGATTTGAAAATGTTTATGTTAGTTTGCATCAGACCTACATAACAAGTATCCAACACGTGCTGATCCATCGTCATGGCCATTTGTTATATAGGTGTTTGATGAATAACCATAATGATGGTGACTGTGATCATAACTGATGGTAAAAAAACAACAATAGTCATAATTTTTCTGACACGATAACAATATTCAATAGTGACTATTTTCACAGAAATAATTATTATAATACAAATATAATATTTATTTTCTTCAAATAGATGACTCATCTTCCATCTCCAGGAATAGCAACCTCATTCTTCTAGGTGTCAAGCACAGAACAATTTTGCCAAACTTAATCAACCCAGTCATGTCCACATGCAACTTTTTTTTTAACAGAATATTTAATATTTAGTAGTGTTTATTTTACGTGATGAATCAATTCATTTTTATATAGTTAAAAGGATATGAAAACATTTGATTTTTTTGAAGAAAGACATAAGAAATCACTTAGATAAGATTCGTGGTTTGTCTTTTGAATGAAGGGATGCAAATTCAATTTTGTATTGTTTCATTGTGTTGCGATAAGAAAGTTCAATTTTATTTTATTCCCATTGATTTGGAAGATAAAGATAGTTTTACAAATGTATTTTTGGTGGATGCAAAAGGCAGCAAAGATGAACAAGAGTTTGAGATGTGATTTTATTTTATACTAACATATGTCACAGATAAGTATGAAATACCATTTATTCCTTTCATTGGTGTCAACAATCACTTTCCATTAAGACTACTTGGCTGTGCCTTATTAGCTAATGCTACATCAAATATTTTTACATGAGAAAACATTACTTGATTTACTTTTTCATAAAAGTGTAAATGAATAAAATTCAAGAGTATCTCCTAAAAAAATTGAGAAAATTAATCTCAAGTAACATGTCACTTCATATAAGAAATATGGTGTTAATTTCAATTCCAAATTTTATCACATTAAATTTGTAAGTTTTTTTTATATATTATTTATTTTATTATAAGTATTTAATATAAAACTTTTAATTTTACATTTAAATTTTTCATAATATCCAAAAAGAATAAAGAGTAAGATTAACAAGAGCGTGGTAAGATAGTTTGTAAGTGTAAATTAAAGAGAAACTAGAGATAATTATTTGATTGTGATTAATTCTGTTTAATTTTTTTTTTCCTTTTGATTATATTTTGGATTGAGTTAACTTAACTGTTATCTTTAATTAATTATTACAAGGAGCTACTAGCTAACTGTTTTATTCATTTATCCAAACATAACATTAGTGTTTAACCTATTCAGATCAGTATATGAAGTTTGCTTTATTATTTTATACCCGGAATGATTAAAGAAGTTATCAAACATAATTTAATTTAGTTACTATACTTTATTTTCTTTGTATTGTCAAAGTCATATATTTAGACCTTTATGGAATTTTTATATTTTGAATAAAGAATTAAAAGTAATTTGAAATCTGACTCTTAAAACAAATATTGAAAAAATTAAGATATGATTGCATGTGATAATTTATAATAAGATAATTTTTATATATTAATATATTGAAATTAAAATAGAAGTTTTCTTTCTTGCGTAAAATTTTCTTCCTCTAAGGAATTTAATTTTTCTTCTTTTTTTCCCTGTCACATACAACATATCACCTAATATTCCTACACTTCTCATTCTAATATTCCTTCTTTCAGGATATCAAATAGATTTTAGTGTCCACAAATAATTTTTGTCTAATGTATCCAAATAGTAGACACTTGCAGCAGGAATACCTGGCCAGGCTTTTCTGCTCTTCATAATCAACCAATGTCACAGAAACCAAGATTTGACAATGATGATGGGATGCAGGCTCCGAAGTTCAGTTTATTGCTGTGTATAATTGTTAAATGTTCCTGGAGAACATACAACACAGTTACATGTATCAATCGGTTTCAAGTGGGGGAAAGGTAACCATCTATTATACTTGCTCTTCAACAATTCCTTCAAAAACCAGATATTGAAGAGCTATTGAGTACTTTGCAACTTTGATCATAGCTGTGTTGTGATCAGTTGCTGAATGACTCCTATCTTTCAGAATAAATGACCCAGATACATCCCCTTCTGCAATTCAATGACAAGAAAAAACACATGAAACAATTAATTGTTTTATAAGGCCTGGTATGCTAGGCAGCAAGGCTAACCTTGAATAGTAAAAGTGGTTTGTATCCATTTCTTATAGATGAAGTGAAGCCTTGGGGAGTCTCTCTGGTGAGTATGAGTATCTGACAACAGAACCTTGCAAGACCCTTTTTGTCTGCCACAGAATTTAGAAAGAAACCCTATTCATTATCATCATCACTATCATCATCATTTATACTAGTTAAACAAATCATTATCATCATATTATGTGATTTATACAAGTTAAACAAGCTGATAGTGAGTTGAGTTAGTAATATTCATTCAATTTGTTGCAATGGACACTTACTTTGCAAAAGCAATTGCATTGTGGCATAAGGCTAGAGTCTTGACCATGGCCATGTCTCGTCCGCGGGGATTACAATAACGTTGTTGGCAGATCCTTTTAAGATTGAACGGAAACCAAAATCAATATAAGGCATCAAAAGGGTAAGCTCTACAAGGCATAAATTGGGGGAAAAAATTACTTGTCGTCAAAGAAATCACCAAAATCATCAATAAGAACTGCTGCAGGCAATGTATCATACAGATGGAAGGCAGCAAAGTACTTTCTGAGGTCTTCATCATCATTCACGTACCTCGAACAAACAGTCAACAAAATTTAGAAACGAAATTAGGCATTAGTTAGAAAAGCAGAATTAGGAGATATACTTCATTTGTATACGGTGGAAGACATCGGAAGATGGATCAATTCCCTGAAATTCAGAAAAGAGGAAGTTATGAGAACTATAAAGGGAAAAAAAATGTGAGAGAGAAGAGAATAGAGATATGTGACCTGAGAAAGAAAAGGGGGTTTGGAATCCAATCTTTGGCGGTTGGAAATGAAGATGACGTTATGGGAGTGAAGTGCCACATTGAATGCAAATTGAAAAAGCAGAGAAGTTTTCCCGCTGAACATTATTTAACGTCACATTCATTCATTGGTAAGAGTTTCAATAAGAGATTAGAGAGAGAGAGAGAGAGAACGAACGAAGAAGGAGGACCAGAAAGAAGGAGCAGATTGGAAGGGTTTTGAGAAGGTTGAAGAAGGTGATTGTTACAGAAGAACATCTCCATCATCCCTTCACCACTTCACAGATTTTTTCTACTTTCAATTTCGAAGGAAGCTATTCCAATTCCAATAGGATTCAATTCAACAACTCTGCATCAACAATGAACACCACAACCTCAAACTTTTGCCTGAGATTTTTAGGGAGGAACCATGTACAAGATTATATTTTTCTCTTTCTTGATTCAAGTAAAGGACAAAAGCAAAAACTTCAACATTGTATAGGTTTCCCTTGGAGAGAAGAAAGAAATGTCTGAGATAATATTTTGTTGATAATCTTTGAGTTAATAATTAAAATCATTTAATTTATCTTAAAAGACTAGAAAATTGAGGAATTTAGAAATTCTTAGAAGAGCTATTTATAACAGTTAATTAAAGGAATTAGAGACTAAATTTGAATAGATAGATTTTAGAAGACCGAAATTATATATTTAGTAAAAATGTAATTAAGTCAAGCGTATTTTAAATTAGTCAGAGTATTTGCTGCATATATTTCTAATTTAAAATAATATATCGAGTATTAAGGATATATATTGAATTTTAGTTTTGGTCACTTTTCTTTTCAAATATTATTTTCCTAGTTTTGAATATATTTTGAAATATATAGGACAAAATGCATTTATTGTTTTTAAATCCAAAGCAATATCGTGTTAACAAATGTTAATTAGAGATTCTTTACGACAATACTTCTGTTGATGGATACAATTCATATGATATCTATTAAATAGGTGATTCTTATTCTCTAACCAGAAAGGTATAAGTGAATTTCATTTAATGAGTTGAAAAAATTATTGTAATGTCATTTTATGAGGTGGATGTTCCGAATAAAACACATGCCTATTAAGTTATCACCCTTGAAGGGAAGTATTGAAGTCACTATTTTTATTTATAACATGAATTTTAAAATAGATAAATAATATTCACTTTAAAAAGTAAAAATAATAAAATAAAGATGTTACATTACATATGCTAATAATTTATCTACCTTAAAATAAATATTAGAACCCGAAAATAATAATTTCAAAACTTTAAAAGTTTAAAGAATTCAAGATAAACAGAATATTACTTGTTTTATTTTTCTAAATGAGCAGTTTCAAATTATAGAAAAATAAATAACAGAAAATTCTCTATGAACTGAAATAAAACCACATTAACTTAAAAACAAGATATATGTGTAAACCTATGAACTCTAATTGAAAAAGAATAAAATACTCAAATTCATAATTCATGCACTTCGATGCAGTTATACAATGTTATCGTTCAAGTACAAATTTTAAGATAATATAATGGTATCATTAACTAAATACATGACAAATTAATTATCATAATTATATTCTCGTCATTACGTAGTCAAACAGTCGACATAATTTTACACTGCATACTCATAAAAAGGCATAAAAACTTAATAAATTCCTTTCCTTGGATTGTTTTGGTTCCTTCACATCATGTGTTCCACAAGTAACCACATAAGTCGCATTTTTACCAAAATTTAAAATAATTTTATTTCAAGAGGGTCTATTGCTCCACAATTACAGCAAGTATTAACGGCGGAAGAGTCCATAAATCAAGTAAATAGTGGAACATAAAAACTGACTCACTGAGCTACAACAGAATCAATATCAAATCCTTGACATCGCCAAAGATAGACTATTCAATATCAGAATCACTGAAAACGGATAAAAACTGATTGAACCTCCTTTATCTCGCATGCTGTCAACATTTCAGTTTGTGACACAATCTCATATTTGAACAGTTGATAAAACGCAAGTGCAGGTGAAAATTAATAATGATACAAGGAAAAAGGGGTTGAAGTAATTAAGTGAATTCAGCCTCACAACTATCTCTTCCCACTGGGCTCCAAATTTAACTCCTGGAGATTCAGTAAGAGATCATCTGAATTCAAGTAAACCTTGTTGGCAGAATGTGAGATCGTTTGAGCAATTTCCCTTGCAGCTTCAATTTTCCTTAAGGTGATAAATGCAGGATTGTTGGCTATAGCCTGACCGATTAACTGGGCACTCTTGGCTTCACCCTGTTTGTCAAAAAGAAGGGAAGGAATAGCTTATATACATAAACAATAGAGTTGTAAATGCAGCCGTCTGTATTCATTTGTCGGAGAAAAGTAGTACGGCATCATATTCAAAGGAATTACTTCTGGGAGGGAGATTTAATATCATACATTCATTACCAGTTTCAACATATAGGGCCATTGAAGATGAAGAGGAAACTAGGGGAAGGGGAAGGTAGTAGAAAAAAAATTATTAATATTTCTTAGTGTTGAAGTTCAAAACTAGTTACAAGTAACATTCACAATATCAATTCTCCTTTTAATTTCTGTGGTTTGGTAGAAATTCAGAAACGATAAAAATATGGAAGCCACTGGTAGAAATATCAAGAATCATCTTAAATGTAAAAATGGAACACCTAATTTTACCTGAGCTCTAATAACAGCACTTCTTTTGTCTTGTTCAGCTTTTTCAACAACAAATTTAGCTCTCTCAGCTTCTTGAGCAGCAACCTGCTTGGCTTCAATGGCAGCTGTGAATTCCTTCCCAAATGACAAACTTGTGATTGACACATCATCCAAAGCAATGTTAAAATGGGAGGCCCTGTCAGTCAATATCTTCCTTATTTCTCGACTAACAGTCTGTAAAATAGTATGTTCTAGAAACAATCAGTCCCACCTATAAGGTTAACATTTCATTTTCATACTAATTCAAAAACTGAATTTACCAGATTCCTAAGAATACAATACAAACTCCAACTGGGAAGTACAGAGCATGCGTTCAATTAGTTGTAAATAAGAAATGAGAGAATCTATGAACATATTTACCTCTCTCTGAGTGATGAGCTGACTGGCATTATACTGTGCAACTACAGCTTTGAGAGTTTCATGTATAATAGAAGGAAGCACCCTTTCATTATAATTCTCGCCGAGGGTTCGATAAATTGTTGGTAGTTGGTCTGGAACAGGGCGGGTAAGGACTCTAAGTCCAATTTTCACCTACCACAAACAAGATCCAAATACAAAGTGGTATGAAGTATGCCGTGACAAAAAAGTACAAGGATATAGAATAAGTGAATTAATTGTACATATGCCAATAGAGCAAACACTGACCATATATTTACATGATCCTTCTATCATAAACTAGAATCAGAATTAATTCTTCTATCATAAACCAGAATATCATGGTCATAGAGTTGAAATAATTCAAATATAATGGAACTAAGCAAAGTGAAAAACATGCAAGGAGGAAGTAGGTGAAATGAAATGCACGAAAAACCTCAGAGCTAATGTTTCAAACATGAATTAAGAAAATGAGGAAATGATAAGGTATCTGATACCAGTGAATAACACAAGACAAACTCTTAATGCCGACAGTCAACAACTCAAGGATGGAGGAATGATTTTCATATAATCAGAACATAGCACTATGTTTACTGTAAATGAGCACCAGTACAAGAGCTGCAATGTGAGGGAAGATCATCCAACCTCAGCAAAAAATATTTTGCTATCAAAAAATGAATACAAAAAGGACAATAAAAAACCTATTTGACCCCTTGTAGCCACAATCAAGCATACTGGAATATTATATCAACAAGAATAAGAAAAGAAACAGGACAGACAGAAAGATTTACCATTTGGAGATCGCGACTCCCTGAAGTACTCTCTACTAAATGAGGTCGTGCACGAACGTCATAGATCACAGGCCTCTCAAACCAAGGAATCATAACATGTGTCCCTTCAGGATAGACCTGCACTCAAGAGACATACTATATTGATATCTTAATTGCAATAAAATTACTGTTCAATAAAGGTTTAAATGTGTGTTTGCGAAGTGATTATTTAGGTTTAATTTAAGGTTTAAAATACTTTCCAACAAAGACAACGATTAAATGATAGTTTCTTCAAAATAAGATATAAGAAACACACACTAAGTGTTTATCAGTCTAAATATAAAAACCTAAGAGTACACAGTTATAGACACTGTACGTGCTCGACAGTAAGATTATTAGTCAACCATAAGCCTAAAACCCTTTATACAATAAAAGTGTCATTTGATGACAAGAAAACCTAAACACAACAATACGATACAATCACAGGTTTTCAACGAAAGTTTATGCCTTACTTCAGAGAAATATTATCTTGTTTGCAAAAGATAAAAAGTCTTCATAGAAGCAGGTCAACTTAAATCTATGAAAACATAAAGCCAGAGAACCAACTTAGCAAAATACTTACATCCATGAAGAAAAACATTAATAGAATCTTAACATAAATATTTAGCTAGATCAATCTAGGGTACTGCTTTTTCTTTGAATTCACACGACCCTAGAGGTGAGGCCATTACAAATGCCCAGCAAAGACAAGCAAGAGCTGCTAGGTTCATTTCCAATGTTGAAACTTTGAACAGAAGACTTTCATTAGAGTACAGACATCAACTAAAGATGAAGTTGCATCACAAAAACTCTTCATTAAACAGCCATGGACAATGCAATTATGCAACAACCTTATCTTTAACACCAACAAGGCGATTGAACACAATGGCTCGATGACCTCCCTCAACATTGTACAAGCTGTTTGCAGCCCCATACACAGCAATCCCACCGATGATGCTAGCTTTAAGCAAAGCAGCGATTCCGCCGCCAGGAACCTTAGGGACATTCACGTTCTTGAAATTCATCTGCGAGCCATTTATACAGTTCCGTCAAGCATAAAAGAGTTACTAAGTAATGCAGATTTAGCTAGCATGAAAAATTTGCACAACAATAAGATAGCGATTGGATCAACGCAGCTAAAAAAATAAGAACATTAAATCCCAATCAGTTATTAGGTGTGAGAAACTAGAATGAATCTGTGACCCAAACGTTGGGTCCTTCAACTAGCAAAAAAAAGCCTGAAAAACCCTAAACTTGATGCAAATAGCAATGAAATGAAAACTTTGAATTACAAAGAAAACAGAGAGAAAATGGAAGTTGAGGAAAGAATACGATGCGTGTTGCAGACCTTGCAGACAATGGTTCTAGAAGATTCCTTCAGCTGAGTGGCGAGTTGTTGTTGAAGTAACTCGTTGTAGGGTTTTAGGACTTAAGACAAGAGAAGGAGAACACTGTTACCCGTGTCTGCGGGTACGGTTTGACTTCTGCGGGTCGGGTCTCCGAAAATGCTCATTTTATTCTTTTCTTACAGGGAATTTCTTTTTACCTTTTTAACTAATTTTTCAAAGGTTTTTCAATCAACCAAACTAATAGATTTTTTTTTTAAATATATGTTTTTTTTTTTCTTCTTCAATTTTATCTCATCCAACCAAACTAAATACAAGGAAGACGAATGAACGTATGGGTTACAATAAGTGAAGCGAGGAAAGAGACGCATACAAAAAAATTATTGTATAAAATTTTTATTTTGTTGATTTATGAAAACTTTTTTTTAGATGTGTTTACTCCAATTTTTTTTCTTTATAATATAAGATATAATAAATGGTGTAACTAAAAGAAGATAGACAAATAATAATAATGATAATAATGTATGGAATATGATTAATTGTTATACACTAAATGTGTTGCAGATGAATTCATATTTTTACCACTAATTTGTGAGCTAGTTTTTTTTTTCAATTAAGATGAATAACTAATTTAAATGATTATTTAATAAAATAAATATGTAATGATATTATAATTTAAATTAAAATATAAAAAACGATAATTCTCTTCATTTATCTTAATAAAGATATTAGTTAATCAATTAAAAAATTAAAATATTCGTATAATTAAGTTTCTTTTTAATATGTATATATATAATGAATGTTCACATGCCAATCTGTTTGAATTAGTAAAGAAATGAAGGATTACTGTTTGAATTACATCAATTGAAATCCTTGTACTCTGGTTGTTGATTTGAGCAGAACTCGTGTAGAAAATCAAATATGATTTCATGTAGCGTGATGGAAAAAACTGTGCAGTGACGAGAACGTGTAAGGAAGAAGGGTATCATTGAGTGGGTATTCTACTGGGCTGGGCCAATAATGGTTTTGGGCTGGGAAAGTAAAATTTGAGTCCAAAATTCTATATCATTTTTAATGTTTTTCCCCCATTCCGTTGGGTTAGTGAGCATTTCCTTTTATAACGTGAGTAATTAATAATAGCAATATTGTGAGACAGATCTTCTGAGGTTTAGTGTGTGTAAGCTTAAATAAAGAAATAAAATTATAAAGGAGAAATATAGAGAGAAATGTTGTACAGCTTTACAATTTTTTTATTTACAATTTCTTATGGAATGGTCCAAAATAATATTCCAAAATTGATGATTTAAGAATAGTTGTAATATATTCTTAAATTGTTTTAAGACTTAGATACAAAAAAATATTTATTACGATTAAATTTATAATAATAAGTGTTAATATGATTGATGATGGAATACATTTCAGTTACATTAGTGAAAGAATAAAAGAGATAAAAAGTTAGAGGGTGAATTGAGAACTTTTAGAAAACTGGTTCATATGAGTTTATTTAAGTCTTCTCGGGGTCTAATGAAACCTTTAAGATATTACTTTAGAAATAATGGAACATTAAAGATAAATCTTCTAAAGTGTATAAATT
>Ga0123340_1004632_pt1 | contig 13067 bp, 3 predicted proteins | sample SirMexnodulemix_FD_89961 | JGI IMG/M metagenome (GOLD analysis project Ga0123340, IMG submission 89961) | Root nodule microbial communities of legume samples collected from Mexico - Siratro Mexico nodule mix | ecosystem: Host-associated > Plants > Roots > Nodule | place: Mexico: Nepantla... | reverse complement strand
GTGTTATATAACTCATTTTGAAATTTTAAATAATAATATTTATTGTGTTTTTTTATATAAAAAATTACTCAAATAACAAGATTAAGCTAGAGATACTTACACACTGGTTTTGAGTTAAAGATACTCAAAATTTTGAAGTCAAGCTAGAGATCTCCAAAACATGAATTTGAACTAAATATGTTACAAGCTTTAAAGCTAAACATGCTTTCATGTTTGTTAATAAAAAAAATAACAATACTAAAGGCGTGAGATCATGCTATGAAGGCTTAAAGCGTAAAGTCAATTTAAACGTGTTTTAAGCCTAAAATAAAGTTAAACATGTTTTCTAACTTGTTAATAAACAATTGTTCAAGAGTAAGGCCATGCTATAGATGTTTATAATGCTGGGATGAAAATACATCCCTCACATTCATGTGGAAGTAATCTCACCTCTGATATAATTTTTCACAGAAGTGCGTCTCTTACACCCATGTAGACACAAGTGTGTCTCTATGCATAAACATGAAGATGCATTTATGATTAAATATACGTAATTTCTTACAAGAGTGTCTCTTATTTTATGTGATCACAACCACACCTTTATGGTTATACTTATAATATAATTTTTTCTACAAAACAATTTTTTATTTTTCCAAATATAAACATGACCTTATGGTTAAACTTCTAATGTAAGTTTATTTACAATTGTGTTTTTAACACCAATGTTGTGAAATAACGTCTTGGTGAGTGGACCTGTACTGCATTTTTTTTTCTATAATGCCTTCCACACTCATGAGAGGGTCAAAAGTTTTTACCAAAACTTTAATATCTTTGACTAGGATTGTTTGCAGTGTGATTTTGGATTAAGAAAACACCCACACCAATAAAATTGCACTCATGTAGTTTAATTTGGTTCAATTGAAATTAATTATGCAATCACAACCAAACTTTTACAGATTGGATTGATTCAGTTAATGTAGTTTTAAAACAATTTTACTACGTATATTATTGTATTATTTGTTGATCAACTATTCAACTTAAAAACATTAATGACAAACAAAGTTAAAACAAAAACATTATATATTAGTTGTTGTCAAATTCTACCATAACTCGAAAATTAAAACATAATCAAATTCAAGTTCAACTAATAATTCAATTGCACTAAGTAAAGAAATCGTTCGGTACTCAAGCTTTATTATTTTATGTTGTTAACAATTTCTTTATAAATAAAATTAATTTATAAGATTGTGAAGTTTGGTTGTGATTCCTCGGAGGCGGATACATAGAGTATTTTTATTATGTAGTTTCATATTTTAGCATTCTTTTTTTACATAACACTATAATTTTGTTATATCATGATGTTCACGACATATTTTTTAATTTTCACTATACAATACATCACTATATAAAATTGACACCAGATTATTCAGCCTAACTAATAATTTTAAATTCGAACCTTGAACATGCTTTACAATTGCGTTTAATATTTTATAAAAAAAGTTTACCATTTATAATAGTTTATTTGTTTTGGAGGACAATAATGCTAACCAAAATATTATTTTTTACACATTATGTATAGGATAAATTGTCCCCACCTTCTCTAGATTATATATTTAGATAAATATCAATTTCCATTTTATTTTTAAATAAACGAGACTAGTCTCTTTTATGACTCTTTTTTTTATAAAATGGTATTTAATTTCCTTATTTTATTTAAAGATAATATATTTACTAAAAATTAAAAGATTTAAAATGATTAAAACGATATAAAATTAATTTTTTTATGTGGAAATAATTGAATAATTTAATTATTTTTAATATAACGTCATTGAATCAGTTCTTGATTAATCTTTGATTCAATGAGTTAAGAAAGACCTAATATCACATCACACTCTAATTTTAAAATAAACATTCACCTTCTCATGCTATTAATCCTAATAATTTTGTGTGTTATTTATAATAATTCTACTAAGAATGTCTCAGAAAAACTCATCAAAAAATAGATAATACAAACAAAATATTTATTCTTTACTATACACAAATTAAAATACTAAATACAAGGGGATTTATTACTTTATCAAATAAAACCTTTCAAACTTGCTATCTTAAACAACTCTAATAGTCAATTTGGTTAGATAGGATAGTTAACTAACTCATAAACCATCAATTATTTGTCAAACACACACTAAAACTATTTTTATTTGTTTAATATATCCTCTTTTCCCTAAATTTAATTTTTGACTGGTTTGCCATTTTTTAGTTCTTTGCCGGTACTGTGCACAATTACGTTATAAAATTAAAATATTTTTTATTTACGTTCGTTAAAAAAATTATTTCTATTTAAAAACATCATCCAATATACAAATACTTAATCAGTTGCTCATAGAACATCTGTTGGATTATTTTTATAAGACAAGTCCATGAAAATATAGCACCATTCTAGTTATTGTGAAAAAGAACTTAATTATTTTACTTCTTAGTTTAATTAAAATAACATTAAGTCTAGTGCCGGAAATTAAAAGTACAAGAATTTTAGCTTTTAAGAACTAAAAGCACATGGTTTTAGTCCTTACAAATGATTTATAGTCTTTAAAGAGTAAAAATGATTTTTTTTATACATAACGTAAGGTAAAAATCTATTGTATTTTCAGGAATAAAAATTTTATTAAATCTATGCAATGTTAATTTATTAAATATTTTTCTTGTGATTAATATAGTTATTACACTTATTATCATTTTCTCTTTAGATCAAATGTTGGAGAAATATAAAGAGTTAAAAAACTAGAAAAACCTCAATCAACTATGCAAAAACATTTAAGCAAGTTACAATAACACTTCTGACCCAAAACATTTATGTTATATATTTAAGTCTGTTTTCTGTTTATATCTTTCAACTTATCTATTTATTTTATCAAAATTCGAATATATTGTAGTTGTCTTCAGGTGTTTGGTGCTGTTATATCTTAACTTCTTTGCTGATAATATCAAACATCTTCTCTCAGGACCAGAATTTCACATGAATAACCTTAGTTTTAAGAGTGCATACAAACAACAATTGTAAGATTCCTTTGTGCCATTGAAGATAATGGTCGGCAAATAATCATTCTTCTTCCTTTCCAAAGGTTTTATAATTAATTGTTCCATAAGTTTAGGCAGAAACAAACAGCTGTAGAGCACAGCATGCTTCAATTTTTGTTATAAGAAAACACACCCTTTAGAGCTTCAGCCACGCCTACAATTTTATTTAGGTAATTTTATAAGTCTTTGATAACTGAAATTAAGTTCATCGAAGTTTTTTTTTTTTTTTATATGTATTATATAGAAGGTTTAGAAAGGGCACATAGAAAAGTCCTATGTTTCTTCGTTCTCATCAACATTGTTGTTTAATATTATTTGACAAACTGAATAATTCTTGCTACTTAGAGGAGGCCAACCTTCAACCATGCGTGACAATTTTTTTATCCGCATTGAACTTTGTGAGTGTAGTTTTTTCAACCAGATTATTTTTTTTTTAATTTTTAATATATTAATGAAAGTGTAATCTGGCAAAGGGACTTCAGTGGGTATGTAAATTAATTAAATATAGAAATAAAAAATTGTTTTATCTATATTTTGAAGTGGCTCATTGTCCAATTCTGAACAATAATTGTGATTCCTTGTTGATCTCATAAAGTCATTAATTGATTCCTGTGTCGTGTCTGAGTGGGATTTCTGTGTTCCTTCCTTCACAAACTAATTGAGGATCATTTTCTTAGTCAATGACTTATTCTGGTTGGGTATATGCCTGATTGAAGGGACACTACCAACTCCAAGATTACATGGGGTATCTTGTGATTCCTTTTCAAATTCTTCTATCAAACTTGATCATCCCTCTTCTATGGAAGAAGTTAGGGTTATATGTGCATCTACCAACTAATTTCTTTTTAAAAAATTGCAATTTTTATCCGTAGAGAAGTGTTAAAGGAAAATAGTGTTTGCTTCAATTTTACCTACCTCTAAGTAGTTGATCATTGTAATATAATTTTTCTCATGCCTAGTTATTTTCGATGAAAAATATATTGGAGTCAACTGTGATTTAGAGTTTTGCATTGGATAAAAATTAATAAGAACAATACTGGTTTTTATTTTTGATCCTGATTTGTCCACCATCAAAAACACATCTTCTTCCATTATCAGCCAAATTTGTAGAAACCTTCTGCAATAGTGCAAGTGTAACGGCTCTAGCAAGGACAGTTTTCTCCTATAGCAACTTCTTCAGCACGCAGACGCTTACCCTATTCACTGTTTCTGCCATTTATTTCATCGACTGTGTACATCAGCCACAGAAAGAGGACAAAGACTGGTTTTTTAACTGCATAACCTTGTAATAAAAACTTTACTATGAAAAATAATTTGATGAGTTTTCATTATTTTAGTTTCCCTCCCTCAATTCTTAGTCTTTGTTTTTGCCAACCATATCTTACATACCCTTAAAGCATATTTACAGAAAGGGTTTAAATTTACATATGAAATGCATATATTATTCAGATATGCATGGTAATAAAGGATCGGTTCTGTAGAGTTTTGCACGTTTGTTGTATTCTGGGGTTACAACTAGTTACACTTGAAAACAATGTGACAATCTATGATGATCAAGTTTTATACATACTTTGTTAATTGTTCTTGGACGGTAGAGAATGTGTCGGCACGAGAAGAATGTTGACTTGAATAAGCCTAAATTATTAGGTCTAGAAGTTCAATGAATAGTGTCCTCCAATGCATAGCTGTTCTCCCATTATTACCTCACTACCATTCACTCTACCTGGCTAAAGAACAAAATGAAGTTTCATCTGTTAAGATTAATTTATGTTAAAGGTAAAGACTCGACACTCTTTTCATATCTTTTACAAATTAAAGGCCTTCACACGAGATAAGACTTTCATATTTGTCTTAGACGAATTCAAAAGTATGCAAAAAGAAGTATTACACCAAAAAACAAATAATGTAACTTTTGGGGATTTTGGACATGTGGTCTATTAAAGTAGATAGCAAACAATGATACCACAAATTCCAACATTTTCCAAACTGGCACCCTTTGAGTCTGCAAAGGTGAATTTCAGCAAGGTGGAACAAGTTTTCAACACTTTGGAGCAGGACAGAAATATTTTATTCAATACAAATTTCTTGGTTTATCTCTTAATTTTGTTGTTTCAACGCTTGTGAATAAGTAATGGAAAGAGAAATGCACAAGCACGACTATCTCATGGAATATTTATATATAAGTCTGTTTGTGCACTGTTTTCCTATCAAATATTTTCCCTTCCTTCTCTTAGTCTGCTCTGCCACCCCTGTGAGTTCTGTTTTAGAGAATCCAATTCCAAGCCTATCATTGAAGTGAAATTCTGTGAGGCAAAGCAAAATGGGGTGCCAGCCATTGGAAAAGGGAAAACCAAAACATAAGAAGGGATTGTGGTCACCTGAAGAAGACAATAAGCTCAGAAACTACATCCTTAAACATGGTCATGGCTGTTGGAGTTCTGTCCCCATTAAGGCAGGTTGGTCTCTTTCTTCTTTTTCCTGGTTGTGACCTTTTGTCACTCATACCACAGTTAGCATATTCCTTGGATGTACTACACAAAGGGCCATTATTCCATACCCTTAATACTGTTATATTATTAAATGGAAACATCCTTGGTCTTCCTGAAAAAAGGTCTCTCTTCCTTGATTTGAAAGTATGTCTGCTACTTATTTGAGCAAAGATCATGTTATCAAATTGAAATGTGGGCATTTTCACTGATTTTAACATTAATAAATTTCAGATGTCTCAAGATTTTCTTGGCCCTTTGTTTGAATAACTCTAATAAATTTATCCAATCAATTCTGGGTATGAAAAGGATACATTGGTAAGGAAAGTTATACTTGTGCATGTAGTGTATTTGGCACCATATACTAAAAGTCCAGTCTTTTAAAATTTTACACAAATTTCCTGTTTTAAAAGTATTACACTTAGACTTCTTTACAAAAGAGACTATTCTAAAGATAAAACAAAGTTGATGACTTGGTAGTTACTAAAAATCTTTAATCCTCCTTGCTAAAGTAATTTGAGAATTCTGGCTTGCGTAATTTCAACATCTTATGGCAAGACTAAACTGGCATTTTGTGTTTGCTGACAAAAATCAAAAGTGTAATAGTCAAACCAACATGCATTTATATAATATTTTCAATGTTTATCTGATATTGATGGGGCGAATACATTTATGTAAAGGCTTGCAAAGGAACGGAAAGAGTTGCAGACTAAGATGGATAAACTATCTAAGGCCAGGATTAAAGAGAGGGAAGTTCAGCAAACAGGAAGAAGAGACAATCCTGACCCTTCACCACATGCTAGGCAACAAGTAAGCCACAAGAGTAAATCTTCTTTCACTTTAACAATTTAAAAGTTCCAGTTTTATATAAGCAAGTTAACACAGAATAAGTAAATCCTGTAATTTTCAGTCAAAAATATTGATAGAGACATGTCAGGAGTAGGTAGTATAAGAAATTAAGCAAAGTAAAGGAAAAGACAAAGTCCCTTAGTTCAATATTTGAGGCTTAAGCTGGAATTAATGCAAATTGGAACGGAAGGAGTTTAATATTTAATTCTGTTTTAGAAGAGCAACTAGGGTGTTTAAAATGAAAAATAAAGGAAGAATTGGTAAGTAAGTCAAGCCATGAATTGGCTTAGATGCCATGCTTCATTTTTTAAAGAGGGATGAACATTGAAAACAAAAAAGTCTATTATACTATTCTACTGCTCTTCAATTCAGCTGTATATTTAATTTAAATCTAGTCCAATACCATTTGTCCAGTGTTTCAGAGTGTCCCTTCTTATATTCCAAGTAGTAAGCATCAAACATTTTATACATAGAAGACAAACTGTTCATATAAAGAATGTGCGTCTGTGAAATTTAGAACAGAAATTCAGAACTACTGTTTAAACTCTTTGTTACAATTTCTTTCACTTATAGTGAAGATTGCTGAGAAAAACTTGAATTATATTATTGGCCAGGTGGTCACAGATATCACAGCATTTGCCAGGAAGAACAGACAATGAGATTAAAAACTACTGGCATTCATATTTGAAAAAGAAAGTGGCCAAAGCTAAGGAAATGGATTCTCATAACCAAATGAAGTATGCTAGCTCAAGCTCAGATACCATGGACACTTCAAATTCTCTCCGAAAACTTGCAACTCAAGGTACTCAGAATTTTAATTTCACCAAAGAGGCTTGTCAAAGCTCCTTACCAAAACTGTTATTTGCTGAGTGGCTTTCATTGGATCAAGTAAACTCTGCAAATTCAGTTGACTCTTTTGGTTTGAGGAATGGATTTGATCAAAATTCAACTCTTCATGAAGCTTCAATTCATGATATGTCAGAGGTACCCTTTGTTGGAGGGTACCATAGATGCTTGGAAAACATTTCAGCACCTGAGATGTTCAATTCAGAGCTGAAGTATGCAAATGAGATTGTGGAAAATGGTTTCATCCATTGTGTGCCTGGAGTTGACTTGAGCAGCAATTTCAGCATGAGCAATGATGCGATAATGTACATATGACAGCCAAGTTTCAGGGTTTATCAGCAATGAATAATATCATTTTCTAATTTTATACATACATAAAAAACAATCAAACTTCAGCAACATAAAATAAAAGTTCCATTCCAAGTTGTATTTTCTATACTTCTACCCACTTCCAATTATTTCAATAGGATGCCACACGCATGATTCATTGTTATTCTTCTACAATTGTCGTTGCATATAAATATGTAATTTCGTTTCAATTTAAGAAGTCAACTTCTGGTGGTCTTCAATGTTTTTATAGAAAATCACATTTGATTAAGTGCTAATTGGTTAATGTCTAGAATTTTTGAAATATCACACGCTAAGCTTAACAACTAATTGTTCCGATATATTTAATATAGTTCCACGTAGTTTAGGAACTTAGTAAACGAGTTCAAAGACAATTTAAATATATTTTTTTCTTAATTCTTCAAGACATGTTTTAAGATACACCCAATGTTTAAACATCTCAACAAGTGAATACCAACTTATTAGAGTATGTTTGGTAAAGCTTCTTTTCAAACATTTAAATTGTTTCCCAGAAGAAAAAAAACAGTTCAAAAATAAGTTGAATATTTGGAGCAACATTTGAAATTTTGTAAAAAGAGTTTTTCTGAAAAATAATTTATTTCTATGGATCTGAAATCTTAAAAATAATCTACTGGTGTTGCAATAATGATTATTTTTCACCCGCTTAAATAATTAAGAACAGTTAAAACAGAAAAAGGAAATACAATGAGAAATTTGATATGAACACTGTCAAGACAATTTACTCATTTGATAGATATCAATTATTTTCTATATTTACACGCCATTTACCACATACATAAATATCAATTGGCAACTCGTGTGAGTACACAAGTCAGAGTACTGGTTCATTTAAAAGGAAATATTTCACTTTCAAGGTAGAAAGTAGAAACTCTGACAAATCAGAAATTTTCTTCTTCAATTTTGCTTCTATCTCTCTCTCTCTCTTTCTTTGTCTTTCCTGGACTATGAGGTGCAGAAGGGGCCACTCCATATCTTTATATTTTCTGCAACATCAATGTTGTATCATATTTAATACTGTGGGCCATTTCTTTAAGTTCCTGCATGCAGTTTTGAAGTTTTGTGGAATCAAACTTTGGTCTTGAGATGAGGAATTGTCACCAGCTTGAAATAATAAAGTCATCTGTGAGGACTAAGCTAGCCCATAGAAGAGCCATAGAAGTAATTACAAGGATCATAATAGGTGTCCATTTCAAAGCAATCACCTGTGGTCCATCCAAACAATAAAATGAAAAGTTAACATTTTTTTTTGTCAAGAAAATTTAGAGCTTTCAACTTTAGCACACCTCAAGGAGTGGAGAACACCATATTGTGGATTCAGTTTGAGGAGTAACTGGTAGCCTTCTCATTGTTTCTGTCATTATAAGATGTTGTCATGTGACCAAAAAAGTTGCATAACTTGTTTTTCACTTTGTTCATGCTTCTAGTTCTTACTGCAAACAATCAAAGTAAGATATGAAAAGTTGAGACTCTTACCTAAATTTCTCTTCCTTTCTACAATGTTGTAAATATCTTCACTAGCAACATCTAAATCTTGTTTCCGGTTAGCATTAAGTTTTGATAGGTTGGTCTGAGTTCTTGTGTCAATGTACTGTCTGCTAATGTTTGCAATTATACCATCTGACAAAGAAGTTGTGATTTGTTTGGCAAAATCAAAAATTTCACAAAGAGGAAATGTTTTTAGGAGGAGGGGTGGCTTAAAAAAAGTGGACCTCCACTTCCTTATTGAGCAAACATTAACCCCAAGTGCTAGACAACGATATCATTGTAGCAGGGTAATGGTTCAAGGGAATTACCAAATTTGACAAAGCTGTATGGTCTTGTGATTTTGCCAATGAGGGTTTTATCAAACTTCTCAAACTCCTTTTGAATATCTTGTAGGTAATGAAAAGTCAGTTTTCTTGGGTACGTAGACTCACACAAGACAATGAAAACAACTCCGTTCTCCACCAAGTAGCTTTATACCAAAACAATATAATCATAAATTCATAATCAATAATTGCAACTTAAGAAACTAGAGAGGAAAACAAGGCCTAAAGCCAAGTTCCATTAACTTAAAAACTCTATGGTTTAAATGGAATGTTTATAGACTCAACATAACTGTGATAAAGGGTACATGTCAATGCTTAACAGAAAATTGCTAGCATGAAAACAACTTCATCTATATAAGAACCAAAACTGAATTTGAAGGAAATTAAAAGAACTGAAAAGAATTAAGAGGGAAGGCTACTTGAAGCAGAAATTATCAACATGAATAGTCATCTTGGAAGATGTTAGTGATCCCCTTGAAATTTCTTGGAGAATGAACTCTGCTTGTTGCCTGTAACATGAAAGATATCCATATTCTTCATTCATATATCTCAGTCCTTGTGCTAGAGGCAATCCATCGCTTACCCTTCCAACTATAGTTACCTTAACCATTTCCTCTGAACTAAAACTGGTCTCTAAAAATTTCTCTTTTCTTAATGGATTGGTTGTCCTTTCTTAATGACTAAAATGGATGGATTAATTTGTGAAGGCCCTTTTATAGAATGTGTGAGGTGAAGGTATGATGAGTAAGAGAACCTGGAAAAGAAGTTATTCCTAGTGTGTTCAAAAGGAACCATTATGGGTGGTCAAAAGATAAGGGGTTGCAAAAGCTTTGTAAGATAAACCCCGTAAGAAGAATATGCATTTCCCTTCATAAGCACTTTTTCCGTCTTTTCAATTGACATGTTCCTCATGGAAGATTGTTACTTTTAAGTTTTTCATTTTTTTAGTCCAAGGTGAATATTTTGATCTGTGTAATCTATTATCCACGACCACAAAAGATAATATCATTTACATTTGGAGTCAAATTAAGAATATAAACTTAATGTAAACTCAATTTTGAATACAATTATCAAATTTCTTACTTTGAGTAGATTGAGTTGGACCATGAATTTTCTTAGTGAATAACTAAACACTGAATTTTAGTTTAGAAAATACCTATTTAAGAGCTGAAATTGAAAGAAAGGATAATAATTAATGAAATATATCATAAAAATGATTGGTTAGTAAGTTTGGTGTGAGATTGGTCTCTCTTGCACCCTCGATCTCCCAATAGGGATATGGATTCCCCTTAAAAAAATCCTAATTAAATGCCAAAAAGACCATGCAAGTCTATTTATTACAGAATTTTAAAAATAATTATTGTGTTTTAATCCCTATACTTGTTTTAGGGTTGAAGAGATATAATCTTCCTTGTTTTTGGATGTTGGTAGGAAGATCAGCACTTATAAATTCTGATATTTAGATCTGGCAAAGTAAAATTATTTTCGTTGTATTTTTTCATTTTTGTATAAATTTTAATTTTTTCACTAATATATCTTTTATTATTTTATTTTAAAAATTATATGTTAAAAATGGTTTGTTCTTTCTTTTATAAAGATGAGAAAACTGAAGAGTTTAATTTTAAAAATAAAAAATTTAATATTCTTATCCTCTCTTCTTTCATTATATTGTTACGATTTTAATTAAGTTTTAATAAAAAATAAATTTAAACATTTTTGATCAAATAAATTTAAGTATTTTTAATTGAACTCTAAATAAAATATTTGGTTGATTAAATATTTTTAATTTGTATACTTTTTAATTACTTTTTTTAACCTTCAATTAAAATAATGTAATTATAATTTTTTATTAATTATTATTTTTTATATTTTTTAGTTGAATTCCTTTTATCTGAATGAAGTAATGGTTATTTTATGTAGTTTTTGCTTCTGCATTTATGTAAAACAGAAAGTAAAAAAACAGTTTAATTAAGTTCATGTTAAATGTTTATTGAGTGTTTAAAATATATCATTTTTTAATTAATTTTTTATGAAAATAGCAATCATGTAATTAGGTCAAAAGTTATAAATATATGCGCAACAATCTTCTTAGTAGTAATTATTTTATTAGAAATTGAACTCTTTGATTGTATCCATACTAATTTTTTTCTAAATAATTAATTCACTGAAAACTAAAGATTTTGACTCTTGTATCAATTGTTAGATCAAATATTTATCACTAGACCAAAAGTCATAGCCTTTAGTTAGAATCTAACTCTTTCTACTTAAGAGCATGACAACTTAATCACCATAATACGATTTGATTGTTACTTGATCCATCTACTCCCTCATGGGGATAATTGATATCATTTACAACAAAAACGTTATTATTTTATGTTTGTTCATGGCTGATTTGATTTTTGTAATATTTACTCAAAAAAAATATTTTTCTTATAAAGATTGTTCTTACTGGACTTAAGGTACAACAATTCCTCTTAATTTTTTGCTTCAATAGTTTCTTTCTGGTCTTCAGTCTCCAGCTACTAATATGAACAACAAGGATAAGGTGCCTGTAAAAGGAATCCAATGCTAGAGTCAATGTTCAATTCTAGAGACTAGGGTTAGCTGGATTAAATAAGATGTACTTCTTTCTCTTGTAACCCTTATTTATAATTGTAACTACTCAGACATATCATAATTAGTTCTGCATTTTTCTCTTTTGAGGAAGAAAGGAGTGAGACATAGACCATATTACTTTTGTCAGAAGAGTAATGTGCCAATATTAATTTTGTCAGAAGACTGATGGGCCAATATTAATTTTGTCAGTGCTAATAGTAATTTTCTTAAAAAAGTGACACGCCAATATAAATTTTGTCAGACAAGTAAAAAAAAAAGTGACGCATCTAGTAAAGGCGACCGACTTTACACCGTATTCAACTGTCAACTTCCCAACTGTTTTGTTGACACGTGGACCACCAACCATCTTGACCATATAGTACAAAGATGATTAAAATTATAAAACTTTTTCAATTGTCATGTTCCTCATATAAAAATGGTTACTTTTAAGTTTTTCATTTTTTAGTCCAAGGTGAATATTTTTTTATTTTTGTAATCTATATCATCCACAACCAAAAGAGATAATATCATTTACATTTGGAATCAAATTAACAATAATACAACCTTAATATAAACTCAATTTAGAATAAACTTATCAAATTTCTTACTTTGAGTTGAGATGTGTTTGATATGAAGAGTTGGACCATGAATTTTCTTAGTGAATTAACTAAACTTTCCGAAAATACCTATTAAGAGTTGAAAGAAAGGATAATAATTGATGAATATATCAAAAAATGATAGGTTAGTAAATTTGGTGTAAGGTTGGATCTCTTGGTCTCTCTTTCACCTGAAAAAACCTAATTAAATGCGAAAAGACAATGGAAGTCTATTTATTACAAAATTTTAAAAATGATTATTGTGTTTTAATCCCTATAGTTGTTTTAGGGTTGAAGAGGTATAATCTTTTTTGTTCTTGGATGTTGGTAGGAATATCTGCACTTAGAAATTCTGATATTTAGATCAGAATTTGGGAAAGTAAAATTATTTATTTCGTTATATTTTTTAGTTTTTGTATAAATTTTAATTTTTTTCACTAATATTTTTTTATTATTTTAGT
>Ga0123340_1004628_pt1 | contig 13070 bp, 17 predicted proteins | sample SirMexnodulemix_FD_89961 | JGI IMG/M metagenome (GOLD analysis project Ga0123340, IMG submission 89961) | Root nodule microbial communities of legume samples collected from Mexico - Siratro Mexico nodule mix | ecosystem: Host-associated > Plants > Roots > Nodule | place: Mexico: Nepantla... | reverse complement strand
TATATATATATGATTTAACAAGTCGGAATGCCTCTCAGTATGATATATTTAAATCCTAAGAAAAAGGATATGTTTTGTAATACTTTAATATATTTATATTATGCATGTTCTCTTAATTATTTAGCTTAATATTCCTGGATGTTACATTTATGGTATCAGAGTAAGTCAAAACTTAGGTGACTTGGGGGTTTTAGGTTTTCTTGTGTGTGAGAGTTTGTTATTTTGATAACAAGTTTTTGTAGTTATTTTGAGATATAAAAATTGATCTTAGATCTTTCTTTTATGTCTTATAGTATGGCTCCTAGACCTCCTACTCCTCCTCCATCTTCCTCTAAGATGAGTCAGATAGTTAGAGCCATAAAGATTATGGCTAGTGTTATCCAACAACAAAATATAACAATAGCTCAGAATCATCAATTAGCAATGCATCACTGGGAAGCTGCAAGGTTTGTTGTAAACACTCCTTCTGCCAGTCATTCTCACGAACAGATGGGATTGGCTGAGTTCTTGAAGCATAACCCTTCTAAATTTAATGGGAGTGTTACCCTTGACCAGGCATATCAGAGGATCAGAGAGCTGGAGAAGATCTTAAGAGCTACATCTTGTCCTGAGGAGAAGAAGATAATATTTGCTACTTGTTGTTTGGGGGATGGAGTTCTGGTGGATGAGAACTCAACAGATGATGGAAGTGAGAGGTGAAGTATTGGATTGAGAGAATTTTAGAGTAAGATTTCTGGAGAAGTACTTTCTTGACAACGCCAAGTTTGCAAAAGAAGTCGAGTTTCTTATACTAGAGCAAGGAGACATGTTATTGTATAGATATGTTGCAAAGCTTGAGTATCTTGCTCGATTCTACACTCAAGCTGCCTCTGAGGCTTGAAGGTGTAGAAAATTTGAAGAAGGGCTCAGACATGAGTTGAAGAAGACGGTGTTCCTTATGTACATCAAAGATTCACTGCTTTAGTAGAGAAGGCCAAGATGGTGGAGACCCTTGAGAAGGGTGATAGCAGAGTGGTCAATACTCATGGAGGTGGATCTTCTAGTGGGAAGATCAGGGCTCATGCATCCAAGCCTTACAATAGACCTCAACAGTAGAGAGCAAGAGGAGTTCTATCTTAGTATCCTTAACCACAAACTAGAGGTCTCAAGTGTTATAATTGCCAGAAGATTGGACATTATGCTAGAGAGTGTCCTAATAAGAAGAGCACGTTCTCAGTGAGTGGTTCTCAACTAGTGAGAGGCGATGGCCTCAGGCCCCAGGCTGCAGGGATAGTATTTGCATTATCAGGGCAAGAAGCCTCACGATCAGGTAACTTCATTCAAGGCAATTGTTTTTATAAATGGTAGATGTATGAAAATGTTGTATGACTCTATAGAGACACACTCATTTGTGTCAAATTTGTGTGTGGATGAGTTGGGTCTACTAGTGAAGGAGTTGTCGTTTGAGCTTATGTTATCTACACTTGCCTCGGGAAAAGTATTAACCACAACGGTTTGTACTAGATGTCCAGTTGTAGTAGAGGGACACAGGTTTAAGATCAATATGATTTGTTTACCTCTTCAAGAGTTAGATGTCATCTTAGGAATGAATTCATTGTTTGAAGAGCATGTCATCATAGATTGTGGTCATTAGAGGATAATTTTTCCAAATTTTAAGGAATCAGAAGTGATATTCGGTCAACATGCTTTTAATGAGTTGAAGGAAGGATTAGAGTGCTTTGTCATTCTAACTCAAATCACAGTTGAAAATGAAGTAAAAATGAAGTGTGTACAGGTGGTAAATGAGTTTATGGATGTGTTTCCAGAGGAGATACCTGGATTACCTCCAAAAGAGAAGTAAAATTCTTTATTGATCTAATGCCTGAAGCAAGACCAGTCTCGATGTCACCTTACAGGATGACCCTTGCAGAGTTGAGAGAGTTAAAGAAACAAGTTGAATAGCTGTTAAAGAACAAATTCATTCAACTGAGTGTATCTCTGTGGGGGTGCTCTAGTGCACTGGTGAAGAAGAAAGATAGGAGTTCTCGATTATGTGTAGACTATCGACAATTTAAATGAGTTGACTATCAAGAACAAGTATCCTCTGCCAAGAATTGATGATTTGTTAGATTAGTTGAATGGAGCATTAATGTTCTTAAAAACAAATTTAAGATCGAGGTACCAACAAATTTTGGTAAAGGAGGAAGATGTGCAAAAGACAACTTTTAGATCTCGATACAATCATTATGAATATGTTGTGATGCCCTTTGGAGTTACAAATGCTGTAGCTCTGTTCATATATTACATAAATAAAATCTTTTGTCCTTTCCAAGATAAGTTTGTTGTAGTTTTTATATATGACATCCTTATCTATTCAAGGACTAAAGAAGAGCATGAAGAACGTCTGAGATTGGTGTTGAAGATTTCGAGGGAAAAGCAGTTGTATGTCAAACTCTCTAAGTGTAAGTTTTGGTTGAAGGAGGTGAACTTCTTGGGGCATGTAATATCAACTTAGGGGATCTCTGTAAATCTAGCCAAAGTAGAGGCATTGCTTATATGGGAACATCCTAAGACAGTTACTGAGATCAGAAATTTTGTGGGTTTAGCTGACTACTATTAAAGGTTCACTAAAGGTTTTTCAAAGATAGTGACACGTTTGACGTAGCTGACTTGCAAAGATAAACTTTTTGCATGGACTGATAGATGTGAGCAAATCTTTATGGAATTGAAGAAGAGGTTGACCAGAGTATTAGTGATTCTTGACACAGGTAAATCTTTTGAGTTTTAATGTGATGCCTCATATCAGGGGTTAGGTGGTCTATTGATGTAAGAAAGGAAAGTGCTAGCATATGCCTCAAGACAACTCAAAGTTCATGAGAAAAATTATCTTACTCACGACTTAGAATTGGCAGATGTGGTGTTTGCTTTGAAAATTTGGGGGCATTACTTGTATGAAGCCCAATTTTAGGTGTTCAGTGACCACAAAAGTTTGAAGTATTTGTTTGACCAGAAGGAACTAAATATAGGGCAAAGAAGATAGATGGATTTTCTGAAAGATTGTAACTTTCAATTGATGTACCATCCTGGGAAAGCCAATGTTGTTGGAGGTGCTCTGAGTAAGAAGTCATGCAAGTATCAGCTATGATGATTGAACAGCAGAAAACGATTGCAAAATTTAGAGATTTGAATTTGGGAGTAGAGTTCCATGAAGATCATATTAGCTGTGGAACGTTAACCATCACTAATGATTTCCTTGGGAGAATAAAGGAAAAGCAGTTGGAAGATTCAAGCCTAAGGAATATTATGGAACTTTTGGGTATAAATCAAGCGATGGATTTTGAGTTGGGAGCACATGGAATATTGAGATTCAAGGGCGGGCTGTGTATCAGGAGATAATGACCTCAATAGGATGATTCTTGAAGAGAGACATAAGAGTCACCTTAGTCTACACCCTGGTATGACTAAGATGTATCATGATTTGAAGGAATTATTTTGGTGGTTAAGTATGAAGAGGGATATAACTCAATATGTGGTTGCATGCCTGACATGTCAGAAAGCAAAGGTGGAGTATCAAAGGCCTGGTGGGTTGTTGCAGTAGTTAGACATTCTTGAATGGAAATGGGATAACATTTCATGGACTTTGTTACTTGTCTTCCAAGGTCAAAGAGAGGACATGATTCAATATGGATGATAGTTGATAGATTAACAAAAAGTGCTAATTTCCTACCTGTGAATTTGAGGATATCTATGACTAAGCTGACATAGTTGTATATTAAGGAGATTGCGAGTCTGCATGGAGTGCCTTCTAGTATTGTATTAGATAGGGATCTTAGATTTACTTCTTGATTTTGGAAGACTTACAAGATGTTTTGGGTACTAAGTTGAGAATGACTTCTACATACCACCCCCAAACATAGGCAGTTGAAGAGAACAATCCAATCTTTGGAGGATCTATTGAGAACTTGGGTTTTGGATCATCTAGGCGCTTGACATGAGATGTAACCTTTGGTCGAGTTGACATATAATAAGAGTTATCGCACAAGCATTAGAATGATACCTTATGAAGTTTTGTATGGGAGGAAGTGTAGAATTCCTTTATGCTGGTATCATGACGGAGAGACAATTTTGGTGGGACCAGAATTATTCCAACAAACTACTAAGAAGGTAAAGTAGATTCAAGAAAGAATGAAGGCTTCTCAGAGTAGGTAAAAGTCTTATGCAAATTAGAGGAGAAAATCTTTGGAGTTTGCTACTAGAGATCATGTGCTCTAAGAGTAACACCCACCAAAGATGTAGGAAGAGCTATAAAATCAAGAAAACTATCTCCTAAGTTTGTTGGACCTTATGAGATCTTGAAAAAGATAGGTTCAATAGCTTATGAGATTGCTTTACCTCCTTAACTAGCGAACCTGCAAAATGTTTTTCATGTGTTTCAAATAAGGAAATATGTGCATGACCCTAATCATATTCTAGAAATGGATGAAGTGCAAATCAAAGAGAACCTAAGCTTTGAGACTCAACCAATCAGATTGAAGATTAGCAGATTAAACAACTTAGAGGCAAGACTATCAATATGATCAAGGTGTTGTGGGATGTTATAACTAGTGACTCTACTTGGGAGTTGGAAGAAACTGTTAGAGAAACCTATCCTCATCTCTTTTCTTGCAAGTCAATTTTTGAGAATGAAATTTTTTTTCTTGTTATGAGAATGTAAGGTCCTAAAAAATAGATGTAAAGTAGATTCATATAAATTGAAAAACCAAGTTATTCAGGTTCACTTTTCAAAAACCATCATCTCTCTAGAAACTATCCCTCTTAATCTCCTCTGCCTCTTCTTTAACTCTTTGGCCTTTACTGTCATCAGATTGACGATCGAAGTTCGCCTTTAGATTCGTGGCAGTGAACGGGGTACTTATGTCCCCGATTATATTTTTAGTTTGAGTAAGTTCAATTTCTACCCTCTTTTCCTTTAGAGTCAGTTTTGAGTATTTGCTTCTCTTTTTTAGTAGTAATTTGCATTATGCTTGATGTTTCATAGTGAGTCTCTATTAGCTCAGTATCTTAATAGTGTAGTTTGGTTGTTAATCAGACCTCTATGGTACATGTTAGAGTTGTCTTTGTGATCTCTAGATGTAGGACCCAATTGGGAATATTTTTGCTCTTTTCAGGTAAGGGGAGCTATGTGGTTTACCTTTGTAGATACTTGATATACTTTCATATAACACTTTATGTTAAGAGACCTATGTGTAGAAATGATTTATTAATATTGTTCTAGTTCCCTATAGGTCTGAACTGATTGTTGATTTGAATTTTGAATTTGATGTGATTTCATGTGTTTAGTTTGAATTTAATATTAATATGAGAATTTTGTGGTTTGAAATTTTATAGATCAAGTAATGTATTCATATATGTACATGGTAGGAAAAATAGTTAATTGTTAATTTGATCAATGGAGAATGAACTTGAGTCATGAATAGGGTGATTTGGAGATGAAATTGATAAGTTGAGGTTTTGTTTAACTTGACAGTGCTTTGACTAATAAGTATACCTAAAATGTTAAAGGAAATAAAGTGGATGAAATTGATCTCTTATCTAGGCATTTATGAGAAGACTTCATAGAGTTAAGTAGTATTGATAGTGATTTGAACCCCTGTTTATGATGACCTGATTTGGAAGAATTGTTTGGTTGTTCATGATTGAATGATAGGACGAATGTGTAGATTGGTAAGGTGTGATTTTGAAACAAAATGAGAGAAACTCAAATTATGCAGATGCGTCGGGTGTATACCAGATGCGTTGGGCGTAATTCGAGAGCAGTCCTTCTAGGTGTGACTGGTGCTAGGCGCAGGTCCATGCACTGGTTGCATCCTAGAGAGGGTGCTTTTGAGTTTGGTCATGCTAGCGCAGGTTATGTCACGTTGGGCGTGACTAGCCCTAGTTGCCCTCGGGTTTTTATTGCGTTGGGCACAACCCTGTCTTGGAGTTTTACTCTTATTCCTATAGAATGTGATATATTATGTGATATTCAATTCTTTTTATAGTTCTACATCTCTTTTAAAGTGTAATTGAAATGATTGAACCTATGATTGATAACATGTTAAATGGTATTGAGTTCTAAGTGATTCCTATGGCTTGATTGAGTTTGATATTTAACTAAAATAGGATTATGATATTGATTGATGTATGAATGAAGTTGAGTGATAATCTAGACAATATCTTCAGGAAAGGAGATACCCGTGTCCCGGTTGTTAGGATATGCATTGTCTAAGGATTTGTGTCAAGGAGATATCCTGTCTTTAGTAGTAATAGGAATCAAATACACGAACATTACTAAGTGATGAGAGTTGAAGGAGGTTTGAACTGGGCAGTTACGGCTTTAAATACAACTTTTCAAAAATGTCTTAGGAGAACTAACCTTATCATTATTGATTTAGTAATTAAGAATGTGTGGATTAACAATTTAAATTTGTATGATAGGTGCAAATCTCCGAGTCTGATTCAATGTACAATATTTTGAAATTAGGGTCAAGTATTTACATGAGTGTATCAATATAGTCTTAAATGAGGATTGTGAATGCTATGCTTGTTGAAATAGAATTATATGAATCTTATGATCTTTCATTTAAACATCTAACTTACCCTTTTGTGTTATGTGTTATGTCTTGTTTGTGTTTTATTTACTATTATGTAATGATTATATAATTAAGCATATGATTTAACACGTAAGAATACTCTTCAACAAGTAACACGTAAGAATACTCTTCAACAAGTAAGATGGATGAGAAGTTGCATAGATAATGATTAGATAATGATTTAATGTTATTTTTTTAAATACTATAGTATGTATATATTTGTAAATCCCTAATAAAAAGAATATATTTTTGTAATACTTTAGTATATTTGTATTATGCATCTTCTCTTAATTATCTAGCTTAAATGTTACAATGATGCAAAGTAAATATCACGTCATTCCAGGATACAGCTGATGACAATCAATTGATAAAAACTCAATTAAACAGGATACTCAATAGAAGGAAATACTCAAGTTTATTATAACTTAAAACTTAACGAAGACTGATAATTATTCATAACTTTCTTCAATATGTGGTTATTTTATGCTTTGGACATGATACAATGAGATCAGGAAAAAAAAATATCACACTAATTTTTTTAGAGTATAGGAAAATATAATAATTACATAGATTAGTTACCAAATATAATCCAGTTTAATATATTTTTAAAATAGAGAATTGAACGAAGTTTCATATAATTAAAATTTTAGGATAAAAATTGTCTTAAAAACGAATTTAAGGACTAAAATGATAGATAATTAAAATGAAGAAATTAAAGTTGTAAAATAAAAACAAAAATTATGATTAAGTTAAAACAATAAGTGAGAAAATAATAATGTTTCGGTAAATGTACGCAGTATTTAGTTGTATCTTAGTCACGAATTTTGGAGTCATACCAATGTGAGGGCTAACTAAATGTTGGTATATTTGGGTCTGATACTGTCAGCTTCCTAAAAAGGTAACGTATTCTGTTAACGAAGAATCCAGAAAGGAATAGATAAATTGTTTGGTTGACGAAACCTCTTGATTAGTTTTTTGAACAAAAGAAAACAGAATACGTGAAAGCTAATTAACATCTCAGCTGTTATATTGCTGCAAAGCAAAGTTTCAAATCCGTATTACCAACACTAGTCTTTCCTCAAAGCATATACCTCTTAATTTCGACCAAAATTATATGCTTCCGTGATTCTTTTCGCTCCTTTTATATACAGTAACTAACTAAATAAATGCTTACTTCTCTACTTCATTCCAACATCCTAAGAATGATTTCAGAAGACATTTCTTCAACTACAATTGCACCATTGCAGAAACTTACAATTATCCATTTTCTCCAAACATTATCCTCGCCTATAGATGAATATCGCAGGTGATAAGTATAATACGACAATATTAATTTCGACTCAAATTAAGTCACATGGGCCTGGTCCCAAGAAGCATAACAAGAATACTTTGTGTGGTGACTTAGTGACAACTTGTTACTTCACTAATGCATTGGACTCATTAACCTTAGCTAAATTGGAGGCATGGAGCCACTGGAGCAATAAACAAGCAAACTTCTCCTACTATTTAGGCATGAAATGATCTCCAAAGATCTATGAAGTTTATCTACGTTATTCAATGTACACAGTCCAGAATCCCTCTCCTAGTTGCAACTCTTTACACAGTACACAAACAGATCAATTGATAAACACAGTTTACCTTGACTCAATGGAATGAGTTTCAGAGCCTCTTAAGAATGACCTGCGCCACCAAATTTGAAATGCCTTGCTTAGATTTGGACACTCAGTGCCATGGCTTGAGAAGTGTCGAAACCATTCCATGAAGAGCATGTACTGTTGATTTAGAGGCAGAGTAAGAAGTGTCTGACCCATAGCCTCTTGCAAAACCTTTATATCAAGCCCTCTTCTGCATCTCTGAAGCCAACCAAAGTCCAATAACATTGGCCGGAACCATGCCTGAAGAAGCCCTGATCGTGCCTCCAACCGGCATTGCAATTTTCTAGTAGCCATGGCAATAAAGAGAATTGCTGACACACGACTTAGTTCATATCTAACCATTGGGGATGCACTATCATGCATTTTAACAAGTTGCTGCTGATCTGCCCATATGTTCACAAAGTCCTCTGCTATTTGCCCATCAAGCAAGATTTCCAACAACCAATTGATGTTATCAACCTGCCTTGAGATGCGTTCAATCAGTGGCTTATTCTTATCTTTCTTTGTTAAGTTTTCAGGAGGGATGGAATCTGATGCCTCCTCAAAGAGGCTTACCAGTGAGTCCAAACATGCGTGGCAGACAGAATACAGATCCTCTTTGTTGAGGTCAAGGTGGTTCTTCTCATACACTGAGCTTTTGCAAAGAAGACCCTTCATCAGTGATTTTAGTTCATTTCTTGCATTGGCATCCACACAAGTTGTGATAGACCATACAAGCTGTCGAGCTACATTTGGCTGGTGAGAACAGTCTACTGAGTCGTGCAAGTAAAGCCTTCCTAGAATGTCTCTTGTTGTTGCTTCATCAAACTTAAATCTTGTGAATAGGCTTCTCAATTTTTCTTCTTCTTCCTCAGTCCAAGGCACAGCTTCAAGGTATTGTAAACACGACAAAACACCCTTGGTGAACATGATGCCTGCTGAAACCTAGCAATGCAATCAAAAAACCATGTAAGAGACTAAAGAGGCACCGATGTGCAGGCTCAACACAAGAGAACAAGAAAAAAAGATTCTTCAATACCAAAATTCACGTAAAATGTTCATTCATCTTATGCCTTCTTCCAGAAAATACAACATTCTGTTCGAATTTCATGCAGACTCATGGAACTTTTCCCAAGGGAACAATCCATTTCCTCAAACGAAGCAAGAACAAAATAATGATAAGACTTAGGACAAACAGGATGAAACTAGTTACTGTTATATAAACAACAGCAAACAAGATAAAAAAAAAGTTCATCCAGGTTTTCTACTTGAGAAAATTATGCACTATTACTTGAAATAAGAACAACAAAAGAGATTGATACGAGCAAAGCAATCAAAGATCCGAAGAACAAACAAGCACGAGAAGTCCTCGAAAGGAAAACAACAGAGACCCAGAATGTAATGTAATAAAAAAATGTTTTCTTTTATTTGTATATAGAAAAGTGAAGTGAAGTGCGAACCTCCAAAACGTCAATGCATCGAAAAACGCCAATGTTAAGAAGTCGTTTGGTGAGGCAATCGTGGGTTTCAAACATGAGCTCAATTGTTTCTCTGAACACACCCAAGTTCTCAACTTCAGGAACCTCTATTCTACACATTTTGTTACTCCCACTCGAAGACGCAACCCCTTTCTTGTAATCCTCTATCAACCCCGCAAACACTTCGGAATTCGCGCACAGAACCCCGGAGTTCACCTCCAGAACCATGCACCCGCCGTTCTTCCCTCTGAGACTCATTCTCACATCCCTGTCGCCGGCCACCGGCGCCGGAGATCGAGGAAGCGGCGGTTCCGGAGAGGGGGAGGGAGCGGAGGTAGCGGCGACGGGATCGGAGTCAATGGGGGAGACTCTTCCCGGAGAGAGGATCCGGCGAGGGTCGATCCGAGCGGGGATGCGGGATTTGGGGGAGGTCGGGAGGGAGCACGTGGGTTTGGAGTTGGGTTGGGGCTTGAGAGGGGGAGGAGGTTTGGAGGCGGTGAGGTTGTCGGGGCTGGAGGGAGGGACGGCGAAGGAGCAGCACCAGGTGCGGCGGCGGTGGCGGCGGCGGTGGTGGAAATGATCCATGTTGTGTTGGGTGCGTGACGTGAGTTTCAGAAGAACAGCATCGAAGTGTGTGAGAGAGACGATGATAGATTGTTTTTTAACGGCAGAGAAAGTGTGGTGTTGCTTTTTAGCCCTTTCTTTCTTGAAATTGGAGCCTCTTTTGTTTTTGTTTCTTTTCTTGAGAGGAGGAAAATGAGAAAAGCTTAGTGGAGCCTATAATAATGGCTTCTGCTTCAGAGTGCATTTGGTTTTGATGGATCAATTGCTAAACATTGTTTTCTGTTAATTCCTGTTCCCCAACATGTCCACTCTATTATTTTTCCATCTCATTATTATGCAATCTATAATCTTTTTACTTTTTACTTCTAAATGCATATCTTTAACCACTTTATTCACATTTAAATCTCCCTAATCTTATTTAAATTAATGAGTTTGGAATAGTGGATTCACTCAAGAGCTTCTTCCTTTCAATAATCACACATCATTTTATATTTATATATCTGTTTAAGATTTTCAGTTTTTCAAAAGTATTTTTCATGTATAATAATGTTTAACATTGTCTAATCTACTTTTTCATCTTTCTATAAGGAGTTATTTATATATTTGAATCACTTTTAGAATAAAAGTTGAAGAATTTCCGAATTGGAAAGTTTAATTACACATATTTTTTTTTACTTTAATTATTGTCATTCGTATTTTTTTAAGTATTTTATTTTATAAGCAATATCTAAACTACTTTACGAATTAAAAGTGATGTATTTTAAATTAGAAAGATTAAAAACAAAATACAAACTTTAAAATGACTGAAACTGAATTTTGTAAACTTTTAAATAAACAATCATATTTTATTCTTAAAAAAATTGACAAAATAAATTCTGCAAACAACTATATGTCCCTACATTTCATTAACACGTTTTTTTTATTATAAAAACCTTCTTTTTTTACTGTTTACTTTCTTAGCCCCACAAACATTGATAAGCACACATGTGCTTAATAAGGATTATCTTCAACCATGAACCTTTATATCAAGAATAAGAACCCATTTAATTTATTATTTTATATGAAGTAAAGAGTGTGAAAACTATAGAAATATGAAGTAATATACAACTATATAAGTAACTGTGCAGACGCAAGAGCAAAATTTGGCATCATTCTGGGAACTTGGAAAGTAGTATTATATAGTATTTCAGTAGTAGAATATATGAGCCTTTTTACTTTGCTTGTTGATAAGGGAAGGAGTACTCTCCTTTTTTGCACTCCATCCCAATCATTCATTCCATTGAATATCGTCTTTGCTTCCTCTTTTAATGTCTTCTCATTATTTTGCTTCACTCTTAATCTAAACACCATTTGGGCATGCCTTCTGTTTTCTTTACACACCAGCATTACTTGGAGAAACTGATTTATTCGTTAACTGATATAATATAATTTAATTAACAGCTCTTTATATTTAACCAGATATATCTTATATATATATATATATAGATAGTAAATGTTTTAATTACTTAAAATAAATATTAACTGAATTTTTTTATTGTGATTTGCATTAAGTGAAAAAAGAGGGGGTATTTGTAGCTTTTGTCTTTAAACTATTTGGTTTAGATTTACAGAATATAAATTGCAGATAAAATATCAGTTTTTGTTTCTTTGCAGTAACCAGAATGAAGAAGATGAAACATTTAACTTTGGTCTGACCCTTTTGTTTTTGAGCGAGATTGTGGTGAGTTTTGAGGTGGAGTTGAAGGAAAAGTCAGAAAGAGAATCACAGCTTGGGAGGAAAATTTGGAGTTTCATTGTTGGCATCCTACAGCAGCTAACTGATGTAGGCTTGGAATCTTACATGGTCACTGAGAAATTCGAGGCTCCCTTCCCAATTGAAAAATGTTTCACAAAAAGAAAAAGAAGCATAAAAAAACAAGGTTTTTCAGTTTTTTAGGGGGACACTAGCTGCATTTCTTGTAATCTGTAACTTGTGGATTTCTAGGTTGTCTGTTGGGGACGTCACATACTATGAATCCCAAAATTCTGAGTTATAATTATTGATAGAAATTGATATGCAGATAGCATAGCATGATAATGTGTCCCACATCGACAAGTGTAGGGAATGGGTTAGGTGATTGGAAGAGAATTTCAGATATTCTGATAACGCCAACATCACTCACTTCACTTCCCTACTCTTTGCTGAACCCTACACATTTTCATGTGTGGCTCAGAGATCATTTCTCTCATCTCATTCACTTCATTTCATTCATGTTTCATTTTCACCCTATTTTTATTTATGGATTTTGATCGCCATCTCTTGTTTTTATAATCCAAATAATTTAAAAGGATAATGTGCGAGATGCAGTTTTGTTGAGAACTTTTATTTAAATTAGTTTTTAGAATTTTTTATAATATCTTTTATATAAACATAAAAGTGTATTTATTTGTTATTTAAATTTAAGAAATTAATATTAAGATTTTGTAAATGTTTGATATTTTATTATATTTTGCTTTATACATAAAATACATAAATAAAATAAACAGCGAATTCTTTTGTATAACATCTTTCTTCTATTTTCAGTTTTTCAAAACTTCAAATCTTTCAACAATTTTACGTACTAATTTACACATTTTTTTTAATTGTGGACGATGAGTTTAGCAATAGAGTAAAATAAAATAAAATAAGATAATTGAAAAATAAAGTAAAAATGAAATTATGTTTATAGGAAACAAGAATAAATAAAATAATTATGGTTTTTTAATTGTGTAGTGAATAAAAAGTAATAATATATATATATATC
>Ga0123340_1004625_pt1 | contig 13074 bp, 6 predicted proteins | sample SirMexnodulemix_FD_89961 | JGI IMG/M metagenome (GOLD analysis project Ga0123340, IMG submission 89961) | Root nodule microbial communities of legume samples collected from Mexico - Siratro Mexico nodule mix | ecosystem: Host-associated > Plants > Roots > Nodule | place: Mexico: Nepantla... | reverse complement strand
TTTAAAAATATAAAAGTGATATTATTTAATATGTATATATATAACAATTTGTTATTCAAATTTTTTTTAATATTATATTTATTAAAAAATATATTACAATTTACTTAAATATTTATAATTTTTTATTCATTATTTTAATTGTTTTTTTATTTTTAGTTAATAATTTTTAGTTTTAGCATGAATAATCGCAACTCCAACTTAATAACCGCACCTTGTTTAATAGTTGCACCTCTTGTTTATAGCTTAATATTTTTTAAGTTTAGCATTAATAATCGCACCTCCAACTTAATAACGGTCCCTGATTAATTGTTGCACCTCTTGTTTAATAACTGCATCCCTTGTTTAATACTTTCTCACGCTGTTAAATTATTGCACCCACTCTTTAATACCTACACCCCTAGTCTAATAACTGCACCTCCTCTTTAATAGTTGTACCTAATGCTTAGGTTTGAATATAAATGGCGTAAAAACAACGTCTTCTAGCCTATATCTTTTTATTGTAGTTTCAACAAAAACATGTTACCAAGACAATGTGTAAGGATAATAAAAGATTACTTTGTCATCGACGGCATGTAATTTATTACATGAAACATCGTAATAGACTTGATGATCGAGAAAAAAACTTAGTTTATCATGCTAGATTTAGACATTTGCTCACATTAATTCACATAGAGATTAATCATCAATGTCTTAGTGGACAGGTGCAAAACATAAACTCACGTTTTATCTACCACTTGGAGAGGCAATAGTCACACTAGGAGATGTGGCTATCCAGCTTGGTCTTCCTATTGATAGAGAACCAATAACGAGTGTTAGTAACAGGGATTTTGTTCCTTATGCGAGCACCTCTTAGGTTTTGTGCCACCCGAAACAGTATACAAGGGAAATATCATCAAATTATCTTGGCTAGATAGTGCATTTCAATAGCTTCCATATGATGATTACGATGTTATCATAACACAACATGCACGAGCCCACATCTTGACGTTTATAGAAAGTTTATTAATATCAAATACATCAAGGAGCATAGTCCATCTCATGTATTTGTTACTTTTGAGTGACCTAAACATCTCAAATTACTTCTGGTGGTCAGGTGTTTTGGCATGCCTCTATTGTGCTCCTAACCATGGAGTCGATTTTAATCAAGAGAATATCGGAGGATGTATGCTACTTCTGCAATGATGGGCATGGAATTGCATGACATGTCATTCTCCGTGAATTCAACCACTTAGCAATGCAAATATTGCTAATGGCATTGGTTTCCCGCTAGTGAAAAGGTAATTTTAATTATTTTTCCTCACAATTTACAAACTTCATCCTTTTAAAATTGTTTAAGAATAACATATTTGTCTTTCATTTAAGGTGGTCTACCTTGGTACAACATAGGATAAACACATCCACCACCACGATTCCTTAGTTACGGAGTACATTGGATCAAACTACAACCAAAATAGGTTTTCTATTTCAACTTTCCATACTATTATTGTACATTTTTGTCATAGTATACCACTTACTCATGCTAATGTCATCTTTTGTATTGTGGACTCCTTATCGTCGCAATGAACTGATTCGTCTGATAACCATTAAAATTTCTCTTGTGATTCAGGTTGTAGTTTCTCTTATATGTTTTGCAATAGTTGAACTACATCGAGTTGATTAAGTTAAGCGATAGTTTGAGTTCTGCCAAAATATTCCAATAGATTCCTTAAACCTCAATCAGCTACACAGAGAGGACATAAGGGGTAGAACTGATAGATATTGATCTCAATATCACACAACATGGATAGCAATGTGAAACAACCGCCACAACCATATAATTCAAGAAATTTCATTCAACGGAAATGGTCACTTACGTGATAATACTCTCCTTATGCAATGGTATTTTGGACATACTATCTAATATAGTACGATACCACAACTTTCTTTTGATGATGATGTAAGTTTATTTCTCAATTGTTATACTATCTTATTTTTTTCATTAAAAGTAACTAACACATTGTTTTGCATTAGTATGACACATCGCAATAGCCTCAACAACCACACTGCAACAACTTTCACTTTGGCTCTTCTTTTAATGATGAACCACACCACCACAACTTTCACTTTGGGTCTTCTTTCAGTGCTCAACAACATGATTTTGGTAACCAAGTGGCATGTTCGGATATATGGACTATCATCAAAAACCTGCCTTCACAGTTTTCATACCAAGTTCCCATCAATTTCATGGCTTTTGCATAGTAAAAACAAATACGTTTTCTGCGACGCCAAACATTTTGGTATTTCCACCATGACACCTCCATTAGCATTTCATACATTATCACCCATGCATTATTATCATCTCACAATAGTCACCGTCACCACCTCCTACAACCGAAAATGAGTCACAATGACCTCAAAGTTAGAGAAAAAGACCACCATGTGACAGTTGTCACATAGATATTCTTTTTTTTTATTTGTATAATAAAAATAATCAATTTTTTCATATAAATATCAATTATTTATTTTATTTATTCTCAATTTATCTCACTTTAGAAGCTTTCCAAATTACATTTAACATTTCATATTAATTATTAATTAGTTGTTTCACTTCCAAATTATGACAGAATGAAATAAACACAACAAATTATTTAGTGATCACATTTCAATTTCTTAATTACAAAATATAAAATTAATATAAACCAAATTTCATATTTTATATCAAAATCACTTTTTTTTATTATTTAGTTGCATGTTTTATTATTTAATTATTATTTATTCTAAAATTTATCACCTAAATTTTTTTTACACATTTTAATACCTCTATTTTCCATTTCACATTTTTATTCTTTTTGAAATTTTAAATTTTTTATTATCATTTTATAATAAAATAACATTCAAAACAATGTTTTATTTTAAAAATATGACAACACTTTCTACACATTTGATAAACTATTAAATTATATAAATTAATATATAATAAAAAACTTAATTAATTTCTAAATATTATAATTTTTAAACTTAATTGATATAATATTTTTGTTTTTAAAAATTTAGAAGGAGCAAAAGTATCAGAACTAAATCCGTGTCATGTTTGGAAATTTTCAAGACAATTTCAGTTGTTTTTCTTCATTAAAGTCGATCTTCATTCCCCAATTGTCAACAGAAGTCATGTCATACAAACATGACATGATTTCAAAGCTTCTAATTTATCCAATGTGCCTATTTGAGACGATTTTCGTGATGCTTTTATTACAAAAAAAATCCTACGATTTTCATTCAAAGTTGTATCTTTCCTTACGATTTTAATTAAATTAAAGTTCTTAAGACATCATTTAAAAAATCACCTCATTATAATATGATTTCAACGTTTAAAGTCGTATCCTAGTGATTTGATTTACCAATTTCAGTAAATAATTTTATTTTATCCTTTTTTATAAATTCATAAACAAATTACATCATTTTAGTGTTTTTTCCTTCAAACTTGCATAGTTCCATTATTCTTTTAATATATGGCACTTTTTCTCGAGACATGTCATTATTTGAATTATTTAAATTTCTATATTATTCCTGAAACTAATTTCTTGCACTGCAACATGTACAGAGGAATTTCGAGGTACGCTATGAGATAGCTTATTGTGATTTTTAGCCTACTTTTCACTTTTTTAATCTTTCTAATATTTTTATTCTTAACAGGGGATTTTCTTTTGTTGTAATAGCTAAGCTCTCATTTTTGTTATATAAAATATTATTCAAAGATTCAGTCCCTCTCTTAACCAACAAAGTTGAAAAGTTTTGTCGCTGTGCTATGCTAAGATTTTTATGGAATTATATTATATAGAAATTTCATTTTTCTCTACACTCCCGGTTTTGCAGTAGAACTGAACAGAAGAATGACGAAATGCCCGAATGGTCATTGTTTTTCTGAGAATAACTTTCCAAAATCTGGTTATTCTTTGAAGAATATCTGATCGTGCATAAACCAACCACAAGCAAGGTTTCAAATTGTGGCCGCTGACCATTAATGCAGCAGAGTGTTCAAAATCTTGATTATGCAGACAAATATGGCTCCAATTTTGATGGCCATTTTAGAAAAGATAAAACCTACACACAATTTCATAGGTATTATTGATGTTAAATTTGGAGTTTTATTTTGAACCATGAATACAGCATTAACCATGGAACTATTGCTAGTGCTATTTGCCTTTGGATTAAGAGACAAGCATATGTTCATGACAAACTCAACCAAGCAAATACTAATATTCCTTAGTCTAGAGGACCTACCAAAATATTTTGCAAGGCCCTACCTGAAATTTTGTGACCCTGCATTGCATTCCTTCTCAAATGGGAATCTTTTAATGAAATCAATTATCTGATGTAGTCATTCAAGTGGGACCCAAGACAGCACATATCCCAGAGAAGGGATAAGTTGTTGTGGTGCCTTGAAGTCCTTATATGGGGTAGCCGTCTTATGAAAATATACACAAAACTGTCCTTAATCAAACAACAATCTGATGTGCTTCTTCAATTATAACATTACTCATAATGACATGTAGCCCACCAGGGTGGTCTCTACTTCTATTGTTTTCTTTTTCTTTCTTGAGGAAATCAATTAGTTATCCACAAAACTAGTAGCAGGATGCAGGTAGCAACACCAAATAGACCCTACACTTAAAAATTTAAAAGTGGGAAACAAAATGAACTTTTCTAATTTCTAGTGAACAACCTTAATGCTCTCTTCTTCCATCTCTTTTCTCAGTGGTGGGTTAGGGGATTTTGGTGTAGTAATTGGAGCCATTATGGTTGTAAAGCATTGGCCAGACTTTATGTGCAGCAATTGGCTTTTATTTAGAAGATGATGACTAGATGATGAACGACTTCGGTTTTGGTGAAAGAAATCTTATTAGGAGTTTGGTTTTGACCTTGCTTAAGCCATATATTCTTTCTTCCCTCGGTTCTCTCAAGTTGCAAGGAAAATAGTAGAAAATTGAAAGCCAGAAGACAAGGAAATGGGAAAAGAAAAAGAGTTCGACACTTTCACTGCTGTGAGCCAGCTAGCCACATAAAAAGATCTTAGCTTTGGGTAATTACTTATTACATCACTCTTTGTTTAGTGGCACAAACCTTTTCTTTTCAATTTTTTCATCTTAAATTTAATTTTTCAGAGTTTTTTTGTCTTGCAATTGCAAAAAAGAATTATGCAACAACTCCATCTTCTTTCATCCATGTTAAAGGTGGTGGGAACTGGACTAGTCTACAAGTTTCAACTCATGCTGCACAAACTACTATGAGCCATAGACTAATGAGAATGTAGCACACATTTGAATTAGACAAACTAAAGAAAAGCAGTCAACAAGAGGAAAAGCTAATGGCCAATGTATAAATAAAGGAAAAAGGAGAAGATAGGGTCTGCTGTCAGTAATCGGATATAAATTCCCTTTAGCATATATACACATTTTTTTATGACTTGTATGATTGGGTTACAATAAAATTCATTGGGATCATTTCACAAACAAAAATTGTGCATAAAAATAAATTATTAGAACAATAGCAGCTCTGGGACCAATTACTGAATTTTGTGGGATTGGGGAGGATACCAAAAAAGTATCCCAACTAAACAGAGAAAGAAAGCATTAGAATACAGATCAAGGGCACTCAACAACATATGAAACCCAATGATAGGGACATAAGATGAGGCCACAATGTTTCTTTGTTCTTCTTTTGCGTGTGCATTAAAAATTCGAAGAGTGCTACATCCACTTATGTGGATGATCAACTGAACCAAAAAATATCATAAGATGTGGCAGCACTTCAATAATAGGGAATTAATTGAATCGACAAGTAATTAGGACATAACGGCGAAGAGGCAATTCACCATTGGTATTGAACAAAATGGCATGATGAATTTAGCAAAAGTTATTCAAGCAACTAGAAGTGCCAAGACAATGATGATTTCCATTAACCTTCATCTCTCATCATTAATTAAAGGATTGGAAAGGAAAAATTACAGATATACACCTTTGATGACCCACCTCACACCAACATGCTGTAAAGTATTGGTTACCCACTATTCCCCACCTTCCTGACTTAGCCTACGCGCCTATTCTAACAAAAGAGAGAGAGATAAAAAAAGGTAAACCCACTTCTTATACCACAGGAAACAAAATGAAAATAAGAACATAAGAGAAAAATCTGGAGAGGACTAGATCACCATTTTCATGATTGAAGAGCTAAGCAAGTAGTATACCAATAACCCAAAAGAAAAAGGAAAACTAAGAGTATAATAAACAGATCTAGCAAGGTTGCTAGACTCTAAGCAAGTAGACACTGAGCTCAGGAGCTCCATTGCTATCAGGATTCATCATGTAGAAGGCTTCAGAGTCTCTGGACCCAACAATTCTCTCAAACTTGGCCCTCATGTACATGATTTCACCCTCTGACCCTGCTTCAGCTCCACTGTTATTATTTACTGGCAAAACTCCTGCACCCATTGAAATTGGTTCCACTGCTTTCAGGATATCCCAGTCCTTCGGCCCACACTCTCTTCTCGTAGCAAAACCACACTTCTTGCCGTTGCAGTAAGTCCTCCACACAGGCTCTTCCAGCAACTTCACACACTTCTTCTCAGCTCTTTTCTCCTTATCACATTCCAGTGCAATTCTGACCAACCCAGATGCCATTTCACGAACTAAACCACTGATCGGCGTTGCAAGCTCGATCAGGAAGGCTGGCTGGGAAGTGGGGTCCTTCTGAAATGCAAAATGTACATGGCCACGTCTATAGCCAAAGAGTGTGCCTACAACACGAGAACCAAGGCCACAAGATGAGTTCAAACGGTTCTTGTTGAAGACAGTGAGAACAGAGCGAATCCTGGAGACTGCCACTGCCTGCAGCTTCCTCCTTGTTACATGTGATGTGGCTGCTGTAGGTGCTGGAGCCTCAGAGGCAACAAAAACCTTCTTGTCATCCTCTTTTTTCTCCTCCCGGGAGAGTGCTGAGAATGATTCTGAAGTGGGAGCCTCAGCATCCTCAGTCCCAACCTTGTTTGTCCAGTGAAAGTGCCTCTTGGAGGAGATTTCTTGAGAGCTTCTAGCCATGAGAGTATTCATCTGAGAAAGAAAAACCAAAAGGGTGGCTGCTGGTTAAAGAATAGATGGGAAAGGAAAGACAGAGAGACAGAGAGAGAATCTAGTTGGTTCTTTTTTATTCCTGGTGATGGATATATGAGGCCTTAAATCTAATAAATTGTTCTTTGTAATCCCAGGCCTCTCCTTTGGTATATAGTGGTGGAAGAGAATCCTGACAAAAGAAACATGGGCAGTCCCCACCAGTTGATGTAGGAAATGGAACAGAGATGGAAAAAGAAAGGAATCTAAGGAGACATTGTGTTTGTAATTTCACTTTCTTGTGGGGATTGTGCTTGACTAACTTTTGACTTGAGGACCCCAAACGGTAGAAAAGGATAAAAAATAAAGCCAAAACAAACAAACCCCAAAGCTATCACTGTTGAAGCTGGACGTGCCACTTCTCTCTGCCTCCATGTCTTCTAGTGCAACGGTTCACGGCGGTGCTGACATCATCACTCATCAGTTGAGAGTTACTGAACTCTCGTGCCTCATGTTGCCACCAGACACAACATTACACCTACCTACGAACTGACACCTCCCCATTTGGCCCCACAAAACCTCCTCCATACTCCAGCTTAATTTCTTCACAACAATTTTGTAATTCAACCCAAAATAGACCAGAGTTACTTATTATAGAAAGAGGCATCATCAATAAAAACCCTCAACTCACATCGTTGAATTCGGTGAGAGTTTCTATATTTACGTCAGGGCTAGGCAAAACTATGTCTCCGATAATTATTTCAAGATTAATCGTATTCTCAATTCTCAATTCTCAATTCTCAATCCCACCAAGGTGTGAAAACTAATTTCACCAACTCAAATCGCAATATTTATGTCGAAAATGTTTATTTATAAATTCGTTCAGCTCTTTGTGTACATAAACTCGTTTAAATGAATCAAAGGTTAGACTCGAATTAAATGGGTATATGAAAGTTTAATTGTTATCGAACCTTCACGTTCTTTCATACCGTAATTATAATTATAACAGATTATAATAGATTGTTACAATCTAATATAGCCACTATTGAGCTTCTAGTTTTGGAGATACAAGAGGTAAATGAAATCATTTACATGTAATTCTAAATAAAGGAAGGTTTAGAAGAAGTTCAATAATTACATTAACTTACAAATATGGATTACTAAAAAGAACACAAATGTGGAGCACATTCAAAGTAGTGAATGGGTATTTGTGCAAAATGGAGCTAATGAACGCATAGGCTTTAAGAAAATAAAGGTCCTAAGTTAGCTGTCTAAACTTTGGTCATCGTCTGGCTGCTTGGAAGTAATGGCTCCTCCATTCATTCTAGCACGTGCCTCTGCAAACATCCTTTGCTGCTCAGCCAATGCTTCTTCCTCAGTCATCTCAGCCCTGTTGCTCCACTTGGCACCTTTCAAAGAGTCTTGCTGGAATGTTCAAAAAATCAATCAGAACTAAGAGGATTTGATGATGCAAAATTCACTTATCCAATCTAATTGATCATTAACACAAAATTCAGAACCTATACCAAGAAAACAAAACACACTGTATTTTACTTCAAAGCTTCATGGAATACTTAACTCCACAAACATATAATGAACCACATACAAACTGGAGATTTATAAATCATAGGTCAGACCAGACTATAAACACTGTATCATGCACATGGGCCATTAATATTAAACAATCACCATTGTCTCCAGCTTGTGTTGTTCATATGCTGCATACACTTCCTCAATGTAGTCGCCAAATCCAAGAACCTGTTCAAAACATGTGCAAATCAATAACCAAGCCATTCACTTAAAATACCAAGAATCTTCATCCAATGGCATTAGCAGTCAATCGTATCTGCACCCAACTTATTGTGGTTGTGCTACATTGTAAACTTATATAGCAAATAAATAAAATTGTATAATCATGTTCATCCTGACTGCCTCCAACTATCTAGAATTCCAAATGCACAATGAAAACCAATTATATTGCCCAGTATGACAGGGTATGATCAAGGAATCATCTCATCAGACTAATGTAACCTGCTAAATTTAAGTTTTAAACTACAATACAAGACAGGAAATTGAGAATCACACATATAGAAACGCACATGTTCAATTGTTCATGTATAAAACAAATGTATGATAACAGAATACAGAACGCAGCACAGCAAATAAAATATCAAATAAACAATCCGCACGAAAACTTATTAGTAAGACAACAGTTGAATCATTAGAAAAATACCCCTAAAGCCTTCAACACGTGCTCTGGTGCAATCGTTCTTCTTTCCTCTTTGTTACAGACTTCATTGGACTCAGACGAGACAAGGTTTATAAACTCTATAATGATAGAGATCAACATACAAAAATCACATTCAGTAAGGAGCAAAATTTGAACAAAAGATTAGAAACCCCCAACAGAATTGAATCCAACACAACATTTATTGCTGCCCATACATACCATTACCGATACACAAGCAAACACCCCAATATCCACAAGTCTAGACATGAAAACAAAAAAAAAAAAATAAGAAATGCATTTACCATCAAACATAAAATCCATCTTTCTATTTCGCATAATTTACTGGGCAAACAACACGATCTACTAAAGCCTTCCCTTCCCTTTGTCACTTTTTAGCCAAGACCAGTGTATCATTAACAAATCGTGCATACTCCAAGATGAAATCAAAAAACAAAACACCATTTAATCATAATCTACAAAAAAAGAAAAATTCACAGTTGACACAAACAACAGAACAGTGACACCATTCACGACAGAAAAAAATTACACAAGAGACCACTAAACCCAAAAAAAAATATACAAACACACAAATATTTTAAAAATTAAAAAACCAAGACTTTCACTCAAAAATAAATTAATCAAAATTTGAAAAGGGTTTTCGTTTTTTCAAGCCTCACCGACACAACATTCGATCAACAGATCCTGCGCATCTCTGGCAACCCGCACGTCCGGAGGCAACATCTCCTTGATAATTTTGGTCATTGTTGCTGCGAGAAAGACAATTTTTCAAACACTAAATAAAAAATTATTCTTTTTTTTTTCAATTAATCATCTAAAATCACAAATCTGAGGAAAGAAAGATACCCTTAGGAAGCGAAGCGTCTTCCTTAGCTTTTCCAACTATGTCCATAGGCTCCATCCTGAGATCGACCAAGAGTGAGCAAAACGACAGAAAGAAACCACAAAACGCAGATCTGAGAAAAAAGAGAAGAAAAGAAAGAACGCACCGAATGAATAGAGAGGTGTCAGTCAGCTGATAGAAGAAATGAAGAAGGCAGGCATGGCTGAAGGTGAGACAGAGAGACCATATTTATGAAAACAAGGAATGGTGTGGTGATGAGGCTGTTTTTCAATGAGATGCTTTTCAATGAGATGGATAAGAACAAGACAGAGAAACACCTAGTTATTCCGTCATGTCCTCACTTACGTTACGGCAATCAAAAGCACGTTTAGGTCAAATTTCCCACGCGCTCTCGCGCGTTTTCCATTCCTTACGGACCCAGAACAAACTTTCTGTTGTCACGTAACCAATGTCTTACTTCCTCCCCACGTCATACTTTTGTTTCCATCTCCACAATAATTCATTTTCCTCATATTTCTTACTTACTAAATTCTAAAATCTCTTTTCTTTCTACTTATTCAAAAATCTTTTATTTTACTATTGGTTACTCTAACCTGTTAAATATTTTTAATATATATGTATATATAAATTTAACCAATATTTTAATTCTGGTTTTTAAATTGATTTCGATCTTCTTTCTTGTTATGATAGTTAGCAAGGTGGAACATAAAATTTTATATATTCCCCAAACTTTTTGTTATATTCAATACATTTGATAGTTATAAACTGTTATAAAATATATTTTAAAGATTTTAAATAAACTATTTCAAAGTTAAGATATTTTTGTTTGAAATCATTTAAACTGAATTTGATGGAGACTGAATCTAGTTTTGGTATTGCTCATTATTAATAGGTTATATTTATTAATTTTGAACCTCTCACATTTTCCAACCATCTTTTTATTCTTTGTTGTTAATTATATTAATTATATTGCTTACTTTAACATTAAAGATAAAATAATAATAATTAATTAATATATCAAAATGACAAATTATATATTATATCTATAACAATATTTAATTGGAATTTTAGTATTTTTTACACATTATTTTATTCTTTGTTATATTTTAAAATGTAATAATATAATAAGAATTATGATATGTAGTTTAACATTTTTTATTTTATTATCGTTTATTTTAAAGAAATCAATATATATATATGGTGTATTTGACACCACCAAACTAATTAGTAGCTCATAAATTAATTTCTAGTTGATAAGTTCTTGGTTTTTTTCCCGAAAAGCTTACTTATTAAATTAAATTAATTTGATAAACTAGTTGATAAATGTAAAATGACATAAAATAATATATTTATATAAGTTTTACTATATAAATAAAATTTATATTTTAAAAAATGTTATTATATAGTTATAATTTTATATTCTTTCTAAATAATTAATTTTTTATTAAACTTTTTAATACTTTTATTCATTTTTAAAAGTTAATTTTTTATTTGAACTAGACATTTATTTAAATAAGTTTATGTAATGAGTATTAATCAAATTTAACTTTTATTTATTTTTTAAAAAATAATTTTTATTTATTTTTTAAAAATTTAATGTTTTATTTCTTATTTTAAACTATTATTGCATTGAATTTCATTTTTATAATTTCTATTGTGTGCCATTTTCATATAAGTATCATGTAAGAAAATATTTGTTACTTTAATTTGTAAGATTAAATCTTTATTAATTTGAATTACATACTAAATATATTATAACAATTAATTGTGATTAAAAATAAAATAGGTAATGATAGATAAAATAAAATTAAAAATAAACAATATTAATTTGTAGGAATAATAATGGAAGAAAATAAAACAAATTAAAAGTTAAAAGCTAATTGAAGTAACTTGTAGCTTTAGAAACTCTTAATTAAATTATTTTGTGATACTTACTCCTCAACAGTTTTATAATAGTAAAAGTTAATTATTTAAATAACCTAGTAGCTAACTTATTCACCTTAACAAACACACTCATGAATTACCTATCTAACTTGTTCAAGTTAGCAAACACACTCATAAACTACACATCTAACTTATTCACTTTATCAAACACACTCTTAAACTACATATCTACTAGAAGTAATTGCAAGCGCTTATTTACCAAACACATTCATAACTAAACCACAGTATACTTACCCTCATTCTTTCTTTTTCATGCAAATTTATAATTTATATTTATATTAATAATATAACCATCTCATTTTGTGTATACATTTTTCATCCCTGTTTTAGGTAATAACTGCAAACACTTTAATTAATCTACAATACAATTATGTTTGTTCTTTTCTCATACAAATTTATAATTTATATCTATAACAATATATAATGGGATTACCTTGTTCTATCTGTTTGATCCTTAGTTATATCTTAAAATTAAAAATGCAATATAAAATACTTATCTATTAAAAGTAGGCTCTTCAAATTCTCTAACAATGTACAATGAAGGTTCTTCCATTTTTAATATAAATTTTATATTATTATTTTCCCTTTAATTACATTTTATTTATTTTTAAATGACATAAACCTATATGGCTCTACAAAGTTCAATTACTATACAGCTACGATCTTTTTTCATATAAATTTATTTTTTAAAATTACTTTTATTCAAATTATAGATTACTTATATGAAATATAAAAGTAAAAAAATAAATTATATATTAAAAAAATACAATAATACATGTGTTTCTCCTAGTATTAGTAAATAAATCATTGTTTAACATAATGATTCCAATGTTATTGTTTTCGTGAATCTTAACGAATATTTGTGACTTAAATAAAAAATTACTTTTAAATCTTTGATATTTTTGTTAGTATTATATTTATATATAAAGTTTTATTTAAATAGTTTTATTTTATAT
>Ga0123340_1004622_pt1 | contig 13078 bp, 11 predicted proteins | sample SirMexnodulemix_FD_89961 | JGI IMG/M metagenome (GOLD analysis project Ga0123340, IMG submission 89961) | Root nodule microbial communities of legume samples collected from Mexico - Siratro Mexico nodule mix | ecosystem: Host-associated > Plants > Roots > Nodule | place: Mexico: Nepantla... | reverse complement strand
TTATTAAATTTTTTTAATTGTTAAAGTAACAAACATAGTGCTAAATAATTAAAAAATTATTTGTTAATTATTATTATATAATAATTATTTTTTTTACTAATTGTTAAACCTAACAATCATAATATTAAATAATTAAAAAATGATTGTAGAGAGAGAAATGATTTTAATTAATGTTATTAATTGAAACAGTCAGCATGTCACTTTTATTTTCACAGTTTGAAATTATACCTATCTAGTTGGCAAAATTTGCTTATTTTGATAAATAATTTTTTCTCTACCCATTTTGGAAATTAAAATTGAAAAGTACACCAAAATAGAAAAAAAACTTCATTCAACTCTTGTGATAAAAAGCTCACTTTAGACATTTTGTTTGGTTCATTTTATCCGTTACAAATTGAATCTAGGCTTCATTCAACTCCTCACTTCTAAAGTGATAACTATTGATTTGTTTATATGTTTACAAGCTAATTAAATTTCATAAGTATTTCTTTTATTTTTATTTTTTATTCTAATAGAGATGCGTATTTTTCATGCATTTTTAGATAGATTTTCTATATAAAACTTTTTCTATAAAACTTTTTCTAACGGTTTTATTTTGATTTTACAAATATTTTGAATTGATTCTTGATGTAGTAGATTCCTCACTTTAATAGTTTCAATAAATAAGATTGGAGTCGTGAGCTTAAAGAAATAAAATATTAGATAGTTGTAACATAATTCAGTGAAATAGCATACCATTCGACAATGGATAACTAGGGGGCAGTTTTGTAAATGCATAGGCTGCAGAGAAGTGGGTCCACTTTGCTTCAGCTTTTTAAGCCCATTAAATAATTCGTGTTAAACATTATAAATATGATTAGATGTACAAAATAACACAACTTTAATTTTCGTTTTCCCATTTTCTTGTCTGGTTTTTGTTTCTACTTTTACAGATTAATGAAGTGTTTCCATTTTTTCCAGCTCCCTCTTTCTCTTTTTGCATACGCGGTTCATTTTCTCTTTATGTTGCTTCAATTTCTGATTTATGTTTTGAGTAATTTTGTATTTTATTGGTTTTTAATATCTCAAAGTGAAAAATTTTATTATGGGTACGATCGAATGTGATTCTACTCTTTTTTTTTTTAATTTTCATATTTTGATAAAAATTTAATAACTTTGAATGTGTAAACCGATTGTTCTATATGTTCTACATAGACAAAGAAATCAGATATAATTTTTTTATATATATAAATGAAGAGAATATGATCATAATTCATGATGGATAACTATTTGCTTTCCAGGTTTCGTTTCTGTTTTCTTTTTTCAAAATTTCCTGCAATTTCAGTTTTGTCAATTAGAATTCTTCTATATTTCACTTTTTCCATGTTTGCTTTACTACAATTCCTTTAAATTTCTGCATTTATATTTGAATTACAATTTCAATTTCAGTCATGTTTTAATTCCAATTTTTACATTTTTAGTTCAATTAGATGTTCTCTTTTACAATTATTGTTTCTCTCTATAAGAATTCTCTTTCAATTTTTGTTGTTTACAATTCCTGCACTTTTACATTTCAATTATTTATAATTCAATTAGACGCTGAAATTTTCTTTGTTAAGAATATCGGGCGGTCTGGTAAATAATCATTGATTAGATGCTTTGATAGTTTTACTTAGTTTTCATAATTCTTGAATTATCTGTGTTACTCGTAGTTTTAAATTTAGACTGTAGTTTTAATTCACTTTACATTGCTGTATTTCTTGAATCATTTAAAGCAGTTTTAATTACATCATCTATTGCATATTTTATTTTAGTTTTACTTCTGCAATTTTCATTTTTCTGTTTAATCTTAGTTTTTTGTTGTTATTTGTTTCCAATTCCATTTTCACAGTTTTCTTGTAGTTTTGTTAATCAATTTCAATTACTTTCGCTTTTTTCTTATACTCTATTTTTTTGTCACATTTATTATTCATCATTTTCCCATTCATGTTTGATATTCTGCAGCTTTAGTTTCTACCAATTTAATTCCAATTTCTGATTTACATTTCTAGTTTTTTTGTTAAACTTTGTTGTACAATTTCATTTACTTTTCATTTCATATATTTTAACTGCTAGTAGATGATTTGATAGACAATTGTAATTAGACGATCTACTTTTTTTTTCCTAAACTTCTTTCAACCCCTAATCGTAGTTTATAAAAAAAGAATATTAATTAATGAATTTAATCAACATGTATTCTCAAGATTTGACTTAGGTCAATTTCTATATTGCACTTAATAAAAAGACTTAGTTTATTTAAAAACCATAAACGATTAAAGGTTTATCAAAATGGGGGCATGTCATTGATTATGCGATATTCTTTCTTTCTTTTTTATATTTCATTTCTATTTTGTTTTTGTGTTTTATTTCATTGTTAAATACTTATTGATTAAACGGTCTAGAGGAAGTATATGACCAATAATAGACCAGATGTATTATACCTTTTGATTCCAAATTTTGATCCCAAGATTGAACCTTTTGATCCCAAATTTTGATCCCAAGATTGAAAGAACATATGAGTAAAGGATTGAAGATAATCATTTAATTCTTCATACAACTTCATCAGTTTTGAAATTGAATACATTGAAGACATAGCACTCAATAGAAAAAGAACCTTGAAAGTATTGGTGAATCTTGATACGTAATACTTATATAATAATGTATTTTGCTCTTTTATGATAATGAGAATACTTTTTAACTTTTATAATTTTACCTCTCTATATTACAGTTTCCCTTATTTTCTCTATCTTGATTTTATCTCACATGGTATCCAGAGCATTTTTTTTCGTGTTAATGTCTTCCGCTGCTTCCTCCTTCACTCTTTCTTCTTCTTCCTTCTCCACCTTTACGCTCCACACGTTTTCCACATCCATTACTCTAAAACTCAATGATACAAATTTTCTTCTTTGGCAACAACAAGTCATTGCCACCGTCAAGGGTCTCCAATAACCTCTCGTCTTGATCCATATCAAGTAGAGGATATTGAATCTCTACTTTTGGCACAAGAAGAACGCTTGGAAAAGCATCGTTTTGCTTATCAACAAAATTTTCATGTTAATCTTTCTTTTGGACCTGCATTAGCCTCTCTGTCAAAATACCCAAATCGTCCTCTTGCTACCAATCCCAGAAGTGCTCAAGAAACTTACCCAACAATAATCAACCACACAATTTTTCTAACAAATTCTCCAAGAATACTTGGTCTTCACCTACGTCTTCCACAACCAATTCTTCAAGAACTCAGTGCCAAATTTGTAATAAACTTGGTCACTTTGCTTTAACTTGTTGGAGCAGGTATGACAATGATTTCAACAATAGTGTTAATGCTAACACATCTCAACTTTGTAATCTCCAACATGATAATTGTGACACATCCTTGTTGGGAACATCCTTCGTCGCTTTTAATCCATTATGGTATCCCGATAGCGAAGCTACTCATCATATGACCAATAACGCAAATAATTTCTCAAACCGAACCTCCTATCATGGACATGATGTTGCAAAACTTGGCAATGGTTCAGGTATTCCAATCACTGATATTGGTAATGCTCATTTTACATTGCCACACACAAACATTGTTATTCATTTGCATCAACTTCTTCATGTTCCTACTATTACAAAAATTTTGATGAGTGTATATAAGTTTGCTAAGGAAAACAATGTGCTCTTTGAATTCCATGTTAGTTAATGTTTTGTCAAATCTCAAGCTACCAAACAGATTCTGCTTCAAGAAAAACTTAGAGATGGTATTTATGTTTTTCCTCCTTTTCATCCACATATCACCTCATCTGCTTACACTACTAATGTTTCTTCTTTTCCTGCTACTTACAAATTGTGGCATTCTCGCTTTGGTCATGCCTCTGCATCTACTGTTCACCAAATTATGCGTACCTATAATATCAAATGTAACACTAGTACTGGTTTCTGTGATACTTGTGCAGCTGCTAAAATGCATCAGTTGTCATATTACTCTTTGTAAACTCTTTACAGTACACCCTTAGAATTGATATTCATGGATATACGGGATCCTTCATCTGTTAATGCTTCTAATGGGTGTAGATATTACATAACATTTCTTGATGCTTTTTTCAAATTTATTGGATTTATCTCATTCATAACAAATCTCAAGCATTAATCGTGTTTAAATGTTTCAAAACCTTTGTTGAGAATCAAACAAGTTGTAAAATTAGGAGTGTTCAATTTGATAATGCAAAGGAATTCTTAGCTTTCACTTCATACTTCACATAACATGGCATTCACCACAGATTAGTATGTCCTCATACTAATCAACAAAATGGATCCATAGAACGAAAACATAGGCATATTATTGAAACTGGTATTGCTCTTCTTGCTGGCTCATTGTTACCTCTCACATTTTGGGGGGATGATTTTGTATCATTTGTTCATATTCTTAATGTTTTACCAACTCCTGTTCTCCAAAATTTGAGTCGATATGAAGTTTTATTAAAAAAGAAACTTGATTATAGTTTCTATAAAGTGTTTGGTTGTGCATGCTAACTTTTACTGAGACCCTATCTTAGTAAGAAATTTAATTTTCACTCATCTCTCTATCTGTTTTTGGGTTACAACTTTAATCATAAAGGATATATTTGTTTGTCTCTACCTGAAAAAACATATATCTCACAGAACGTGATTTTTAATGAAACACTCTTTCCGTAATCCTTGCCTAACAATCTTTTTATTACAAGTAATAATACTACTGAATCTTCTTCTTCACAGCTTCTCATATTAATTATTGTTGGCTCTACTTCGAATATAACACCATGTAGTATTGTTGACCTTGAAACTACATTTGCACCACCCTTTTGCCTTTTGTTCCTTCGTCGTTTCTACTGGTCCTGCTGAAACATCACCTCGACACACTCAACCACAATCACATGATAACATTGACATTGTTGCACCTACTAATACTTATCCCATGGTAACTCGTGCTAAATCCAACATTTACAAACCGAAAACCTTTCATGCTACCTCTTCAAATGAGTCTGCTGAACCAAGTACATATAAACAAGCTATGCAAAGTGCAGAATGGCTAAGTGCCATGCAAATTGAATATGATGCCTTGTAGTAAATCAAACATGGTCCTTAACAATTCCTCTACATGGTGCAACCATCGTTGGGTGCAAGTAGGTCTTCAAATGTAAGTACAATGTTGATGGCACTCTTCAAAGATGCAAGGCACACTTAGTTGCAAAAGGATTTCACCAGGTAGAAGGACTGGGCTATCATGATACTTTTAGTCCAGTTGTTAAGCCAACAACTATTCGCGTAGTCCTCTCACAAGCCCTGTCATACAAGTGGCCCATTCATCAGATAGATATTGACAACACATTTCTGCATGGTAATCTTGATGAAAATGTGTATATAAAACAGCCAGGTTGTTTCTCCTCCACTGATCCCACTCTCGTTTACAAGCTTCATAAAGCCATTTATGGGCTTAAGCAAGCTCCTCGATCCTGGTTTTTCAAACTCTCTCAAACTCTTAATCATATGGGTTTTATAGCTTCTAAAAGTGTCTGTTCACTATTTATAAAGTTCTCCAATAACTACATCATTATTATACTCATTTATGTGGATGATATAATTATTACAGGTTCATCCACAAATGTTATTCAAGAATTCATTCACAATTTATGTCAGTTTTTTTACTCTAGAGGACTTGGGCAAGCTGCACTACTTCATTGGAATTGAAGTGACTTGGCAAAATGATGGAGGTCTTCACCTATCTCAAAACAAATACATTGTAGATCTTCTCTAACGAGCAAAGATGTTTGGCTCCAAACCTCAACCAACTCCTATGATATCTACCACTCGTCTAACACGTGATGGCTCCATTGCTTTTGAAGACCCTCATATATACTGCTTCATTGTTGGTGGTCTACAATATATCCCTATAACTCGTCCAGAATTGTCTTGTGTTGTTAATCGTGTATGTTAATTTATGAACAATCCACAGAATCATCATTAGCAGGCTGTGAAACGCATTCTTCGATACTTATCTAGAACTCAAACTCACGGTCTTCTCCTTCGCTCATCTACTCCATTTTCTCTTCTTGGCTTTAGTGATGCAGATTGGGCTATGGATCTGGATGATCGCAAGTCCACCTCTGGATGTTGTGTTTACCTTGTACATAATCTCATCTCATGGTTCTCACAAACACAAAAGGTAGTTTCAAGAAGTAGTATAGAAGCAGAATATAGAAGTATAGCTGCCCTGCTTGCCGAGACAAAATGGGTTCAGAACCTCTTATTTGAACTTCGTCTTCCTCTTCATACTCCAACAATCTTCTCTGGTAATCTTGGTGCAATTTTAATGGCATCCAATCCTGTAATGCACTCTCGCTCCAAACATTTTGAAACGACTTACACTTTGAGCGGGATTCTGTTCACAAGAAAGAAGTCCAACTACTGCATCTCCCTGCTCATTATTATCAAGTTGCAGACGTTCTGACAAAACCTCTTTCTAGTACTTCTTTCTTGCATTTTAAGAGTAAACTTAGAGTGGTTAACAATCCCACACTAAGTTTAAGGGGGGGATGTTACGTAAAACCCAAAATGGTTAACGTAATACCAATATAATAATGTATTTTGCTCTTCTCTGATAATGAGAATACTTTTAAGCTTTTATAGTTTACCTCTCTGCATTCCAATTTCCCTTCTTTTCTCTCTCTTGCTCTTACCTGACAAATCCAAACATTAGATACCATTCCCTATGCATTCAACTTCCACAATATCAAGAAGGAACAGTCAATTATGAGTTTAAATCTTGATTGTATCACTTGCTGCCTGAATTTCATGGACTAGCAGGAGAGAACCCTCCTTAACATCTTAAGGAGTTTCATGCAGTATGCTCAACCATGAGACCAATTAATGTCAAGAATAGGTTAGAATGAAGGAATTTCCGTTCTCATTGTGTGATGTATCCAAGGATTAGTTATACTCACAACCAACTCCTATTGCCATATGGACTAGCCAACTCCTATTGCCACATGGATTGATATGAAGAGAAGATTTCTACAAAAAAAAATTCCTTAAACCCTAATATATTGCATACTCGCAAACTCCACAACACCACACCCTTTGTCAATAAACCCAAATTCCCCAACACACACGGACTCCACTCATCTTCAAGCTTGATGCCTACCTTAATTTCTTAACTTTCTAAACTTTCTTGCACTCTCTTGCAAGTAACTCTCCTTTGCTATTTTTTTCTATTATATTGTATCTAGAATTTTAAGGAATGTGATGTTTTACACTTCTTACTTTTGATTTCTCTGGTTGCTTTCTGTTGCATTGTTTTGCTTGGGTCACTGGAACGTTGCCACTATGTTGTGTTGTCCTATTTGACTTCTAAATGTGGTGTCCAGCCCTATATGTGTGGCATCCAATGGTGTTTTCATTGTGAAATTTCTCATTTTACGATACTAATTTAAGTGGCGTCTTGTGGTTCTTGTTTTCTTTTTTCTTCAAGATGACATCCTCTTCAAGCTTGAAGAAGCAAAAGAATGTTATTAGGTATCCAAGTGTGAGTCTAAGTCCCACATTGAGTAGGAATGAGAAATTTGAGCAACATATAAGAAAGAAGACCCAAACCTATTGCCTTAAGGTTTTGGGTTGAAGGTGGGGTCATTCCCTTGTGTGTTTGGCCCTCTTGTCTCATTCTTGTTTGTCTCCCTGGTGTTTCCCCTCTTGGATTTTCCTAACAAGTGGTATCAGAGCCGATGGTTTGTGGTGGTGACTGACTCAGACGATTACAATTTGATCCCTGTATCGAAAGTCTTCCTAACGGAGGTTTCAGGCAAAGCGTGTATTGTTTAAGTGTGTAAACAGCGGTACAAGTGAGGGTCGTTTGTAAGTTAGGTACTTGTGCTTGAAAATGCTTCCGCTCGAAGGGGAGTGCACCAATGTGGAAGAGAGACTCTCACTTGAGGGGGAGATTGTTAGGTATCAAAGTGTGAGTCTAAGTCTCACATTGAGTAGAAATGAGAAAGTTAAGCAACATATAAGAAAGAAGACCCACAAACCTAATGCCTTAAGGTTTTGGGTTGAAAGTGGTGTCATTTCCTTGTGTGGTTTGGCTTAGTTCTCATTCTTGTTTGTCTCCCCGGTGTTTCCCCCTTGGATATTCCCAACAAATGTTGAGGAATAAACATCCAGGTAACAGAAGAGGAAGGGACAAATATATTCTAATAAATTTCTTTCGAAGACTCATGAGACACACTACGCCTTTTTAGAGAATAGATGGTTGGTGATGGAAAGAAAGATCAAATTGAAGCCAGGGGATACTATTGAATTCCATCTGAAATCCAAACAAGACGTTGAGGTAGGTTGGGTACTTACCCTGAACCTGCTAATATAGTAGTGGTGAGGGAATTTTATGTGTATGCCATGTCTGAGGAAGAGGGTTTTCCTACATATGTTAGTTATGTTCGAGGTAAGAAAGTTCCCTTTTTGATGTCAGTACCATTAATACCTTTCTCGGCATTGATGGACAGTTTGGAAATCACCCATGCCAATATGCACAATTAGTCGGTGGAGGGGTCGATCATGCTACAACTGAGCAAGTTGTGTGTCTACTTCAAGGAGAATTTTATAGAAATAGGCAGCAATAACCTCTTTACATCAAGAGCACAAACCTCAACCTTGTGGCATAAATCTGGGTGACTTTCAGTCATTCCAATCTCTCCCTAACTTCTCCTGTGTCTAACATAATTGAGAGTCTTTCTATCATTTTGTTCAACAACCTGAAGGGAAGATCCTTAAATGTTGGTAAATTAATCTCATATGAGATTCATCCGTGTGCAAACATACCAGACATTATTGTTTTAAGGCTTCCTTCCCTCATCACCCATCTTTGTCGCTTAGTTGGGGTATATGTTTGACTTCCTCCCTTCGTACGCCCGTGCCAAACAATTGACATCAATTATATTACTAAGTATTGTCTACAGGCAGGAGATGGGCCAGTAGCACCACCACCACCGCCAATTGCATCACCACCATTGCCATTAGTTTAGATTGCTACTGTTCTAAACCAGGAGCACTTTGACAGTTATATGCAAGCATTTTTTAGGGCCCAGACATGCTGGTAGACACCCTCCAAGGTCTTTCATTGCACAGGCCAAGTATCCCGCCAACTTTTCATCTGTCCTTGGTTAAGGAGTTTGTATCCTATGCTACTTGGCCTCGGGCTGAAGCCTTTGTTGGAAGGGGTGAGCATGATGATGATGTTGATAATGGAGAAGAAGAGGACCAGATTCTATGATCGTCAGGATTTGCTGGAGACTAAACTTTTTTTGTAGAACTTTATTTTGTTTTTCTTCTTTAGACTTCATTTTTTTTAATTTTCACATTGGTAGTGGGAAAACTGTGTGACTTGGCTGATGTGACATATATGATGCAATAGGTTGAATGACTTTGAGTGAGTTATGTCACTAATGAGAATTTGTTGTATTGTTCTCAATATAAAGTTGTGAATTGAATGTTGTTATTCTTGTTGAATATAAGTTTGTGGTTACTCTTGTGTTATTGTGGCATATTGTGTTAAAATTTTTGGAAAACCAAAATTTTTAACCATGTGATAATTTGTTATTCATAATTTAGATTCAATGAGTGATATCATTTTTTACTTACAATTGACTTTGCTTGAGTTTCATTGCTAATTGTTCTTCTGCATGTCTATATATGATCAAGGTCATTTTTTGGTGTTTCATTATATTTTGAGCCAAATAATCAATCCTATTGTGCAAAAATAAAACCTTTTGTGCACCCCTTTGAGCATTAAAAGAAATTCTTCTTTCATCCTTGAACCCTTGAGCCTTGTTGAGAAATAATTGACCATCTCATTTTGAGTTGAGAGACCAAAAAGATCATGGTTATTAGTGTGATTTAAGTTTGAGGGAAGTTGTTAAAGGTAATACATAGGAGAACACAAAGAACAATTCATAAGGAGTTGTGGTTCATGTTGTTCAAGCTCGTATAAAAAAATCAATTATAGAAAAAATGAAAAAGAAAATAATTAAGATGATATTTGGTTTCACTCTGATCTTCAAATAGAAGAGAGTAGAATGTTAAGTTCTTGTTGATCTAATTGTTCTCTTCCTCAAGTTGTCTTTGCTACCTAGAAAAACCAATTTCCTTCTTATCCTAGACATAATACAACCCATAAAAGTCTTTGTGATGTTGCATACTTGTGAAAATTTTTAACTCTTGAAAGAAAAAGCAAAGCTAAATTGTGTGAAATTAATAGTTGAAGAGAGAAAACATATCCTTAGACACTAGTGTGCTTGAGTGAAACACTTTTTCTAGTAAGGAATGTTGCCTTTAGTTGTTCACTAAAAGCATTTTGTCATGATTGTTAGTTTTTAATGAAATATTTGCATGTATTTTTTTTGTTTTTCTGTTTTTTCGCAATTGCATTGTGAGCACCACAACTGAATCTTGATAAGGGAAACACTTTTTCCCAATATTGATTTGAGAAAGAGCATACATGTTTGACATCTCAAATGATTGTGTGAACTTACCTTCTGGTTGTTGTACCATTGCTGATTACTTGTCTAATTGTGTCAGGTTACCTTTTACTTCAGGACAAGCAAGGTTCTAAGTTTGGGGGAGTTGATAATGTTAATTTTTATATTATATTTAGTCAATTTGTATTAACAAAATTAACTTTTCTTAAGCTTGAAACTTGTTGAATTCCCTGTTTTGATCTTTTTTATAAGTAATTGGGTACTTAAGTTCTATAATCGAATTATACCACTAATCCCCATTAATTTTCTTTAATAAATGAACAAAAGGAATTTGACTCAAGAAGAGTCAGATGAGAATCCATGTAAGAGTAACTAAAAGGGCAAAATTTGAATGATGACAAGAATTGGGCCTAGCGCCACAAGAATTGCACCCAATGCTTGTCTACCCGAGGGTTGTTGCTAAGAATTATGTCAGGCACTAGTTGGGCAGAGAGCCACTCCTTCTCAATTACACCTAGCAGGGATTGCATACCATTGAAATGTCATTGACTTAACACCTTTGGATATATTTAAGGAGGTCTTTGTGCTAGGATTGGGTGGTTAGTTTTGGGAAAGAAGAAACGAGACTAGGAACAACACTAGGGTTTCGAGGGGTTCTCTTTTTTCCTCCTTATGTAACCATCTTCCTTCATTGTTCATCTTATTGTTTTTTGGATTTTTCATGACAATGAAGAGATAAATCCATTTTTTTAGGGTTAGATGTAACTAATTGAACTCTCATGTAACTGGTACTGGGTATATTTATATATTTGTCTTTCTGTTCAGTGTTAGTATTTTGTTTTTATGTTTAATGTTTGTTGTGGTTTGATCATCCATAACTTGATATTTGATTCATTGGATGTTGGAAAATATCTTTCGAAATATAGAATTGAATCAAAATACCTAATGAAACGTGACTTTAGGAATGGTACTTGATTCATTAGTTACTTTAGTTCCCTTGTTGTGAAAGCAGGTTTGCTCAGTAAGTGCTTAAGGGATTAACTCTTAATAGGTAAACTTTAACTCGTTCTACTAAGAAATTAGGGTTTAGTATTCCAATGGTTTGACATTAGCATTAGTTTGGAAAGTCGAGTATTTGCATGCATGATAGGGAGATTTAGTGAAGTCTAACCCTAGCAATATCATTTCATATATCATTTTCAACCTTTTCTGCATTCCACCGCAGCTCTAATATTTATCCTAGTCATCACTACGACTCTTCGAATTTCAACTGTCACTACAACTCTAGTATTTATCCTGGCTACCACTATAACTCTTCAGATTTTGGCTGCCACTACGACTCTAATCATTATCATAGCCACCACTGTGGCTCTATGGATTTTGGTTGCTACTGCAACTCTAATAGTTATCCTAGCCACCACTGTAGTTATGCAGATTTCACTCACCACAATAGCTTTAATACTTATCATGGCCACCACTGCAGCTTTCTGAATTTCGGCCACCATTGTAACTCTAATAGTTATCGTGACCACCAATGCGGCTCTAATAATTATCATGACAACCACTTTGACTTTAATAGTTATTCTAACCACCACTGTGGCTTTGTTAATGTTGGTCGTCACTACAACTTTAATGATTATCTTGACCACCACTACAACTCTAATAGTTATTCTAACCACCACTATGCCTATGTGAATTTTGATCCTCTAATATTTTAGTCATCATTATGATTTTATCTTTGTCCTAAAAAATGATTAGCAAACATACAAAGTATTATTGAACTATTGAACTGATAACCACAAAAATGTAAGACTTAACTTTATCATAGGTGGACAAATAACCTTTATTTTTGTATTAGAGAATTTTTTAATTGTAATCACATGTACACCACTAAATTATTTTTATCGCGTTTACGTGAATAAAATATTTATATTTTTTACACATAAATAATTAAAATAAATAATATTATAATAAGAAATAAAATAAAATAAATTTACGTATATTTTGTGAAGTAAATTATTTTAATATTCAGTAGTTAATTTTGTAAAATAAAAAAATTAATTTAATTAATTAATTTGAAACATAAAATAATAAAATTCTTACGGATAATAGAAATTGAAGCAGTTGATAATTTTTATATACTCGTCTATAACTTGTTCGAACAATGAGTACTTAACCAGTAATAGTTCAAAATTATCGATCAATATTCATTTTCTTTACAGATCAAAGGTATTTGTGAATTACTAATCGGACATTAATTTTCTTGAAATGTTGAAATAATTTTTTAAAAAGTATTTATAAATTTGAATTTCAATGATAATATATATACATATTACAAAAAAACAAATTTCAGTATATATAATTCATTATTAAAAGAATTAAATTTAACATTCATAATTATTAAAACTTCGTTTACATCATTAAAAGGATATAGAAATGAAATTTTTATATTTTTTTCACGATTCTTGCTTATAGAGTTTCCAAAATTTCATAAACATTAATACTTAAATTAATATTGAAATTATAATTTAATTCATAATAATATATTTTGCAAAAAAATAAATTTAAAAAATATT
>Ga0123340_1004620_pt1 | contig 13081 bp, 12 predicted proteins | sample SirMexnodulemix_FD_89961 | JGI IMG/M metagenome (GOLD analysis project Ga0123340, IMG submission 89961) | Root nodule microbial communities of legume samples collected from Mexico - Siratro Mexico nodule mix | ecosystem: Host-associated > Plants > Roots > Nodule | place: Mexico: Nepantla... | reverse complement strand
TCAATTATATTATTTTTAATTATTTTTAGTATTTTATAAAAGAATGTAATGCTTAATATAAAAAATAACTAATCTTTATTGAAAACACTAAATAATTTGTATAAAACAAATTTGATAAAACTTATGTATTTTAAAATCAGTTACTAGGTAACTAATTATAAAATATAATTAAGTACTTAACCAGTGATAATAAATTATGATATTCTAAAACCTTTCTTAATCCATAAACCTTTAAGTAAATATATAAGATGAATATTTTTTTTCTTCTAAAATACACATTTAAATAAACAGTTAATACATAATTGATCAACTTTTGATCACCATCTGCGTCTCTGCAAGAATGTTGATTTGACAACAATCCATAAACTCAACACAGACCTTTTATATTCAACGACACTTAATTGTTTTTAAACAAAGGTAAATATATGTATGGTGTTAATAGATTGTCACAGATTTGTGCAAAATATTAACTTGTTTTTTTTTATATATAAATATTTTTAGAAAAAAGTTTATGCCAATTTTGTTATCTGTAAATTAGTATTAAAATATTTTCATGCTACATTGACAAGGTTGAGAAGTAAATTGAGAAAATTTTCTGACTAAGTTATGAATGAGTTAAACACGCCTACCAATCTTGATTGAGTAAGCTTGAGTTAACAAAGATTTTGTTATAATACAAATCAAAGCTTAATGAACGTGGTTTGATTAAGCTCGTCTATAACTATATGCACAAGTTAGAAAATAAACCGTGAAGTTCCATACTCAACAAAGGGTGACCCACTAGTCTTTAATCATGTTAAAGAGTTTATGGCATCTCATCTTGCAACCATTGAAAAACAGGAACTGCATGTTGATCTGCATCGAATAACTATGTTTGCGGTAGAGGTAAAAAGAATTCGTGTAAAAGAGAAAAATAGAAGACACATATATAGGAGAAGAAGGTTAAGGGAAGCCAAATAATCCTTATATGAAAAACTGAACATTATAGATTTTGATTACAACCAAAGGAAAGAAAACAGCTGCTTATAAAGCCAAAAAATAACTAAATAGAAACTAACATCCACTAAACAATTCTAGGAATTTTGTTGATCTTGATTAGATTCAAGGTCTTTACATTTTTGAGAGTCCTCTCTCAAGTTGGAAATTATTTTACTTTTTGAGCGAGCAAAAAGAATAAAAAGTCATAAGTGGCAAGACTTTAGTTAAGATATCCGCAAGTTATTGATTGGAAAGACTAGGTAAGAGTTTCAACAAATTTGTACACTTTTCTCACAATAGTCTTTTTCTATATATTTAGTGCCTTAATGAAACACTTAATTGTATGCAATACACGTTATCACAGTAGATGATAACTTACTGTGAATGAAATATATAAAGATCTTTTATGAGATAATTTAACTATCGTAGCTCACAGTTTGAATAATGATTCTATACTTGATTTATGAAGAATTTTTTGAAACAATTTGATTATTTCTTTAACTGCCATGATATAGGTGAATTCTCAATATAGCCAGTATAGATTTTCGAGTATCTAAGATACCTGTAGAGTCAGAATCATTGTAAGCTTTAAGTTTTACTTCACTGTTTGCATAAAGAAAAATTCCTTAAGAAGGACATAATACAAAATTCAGAGAGAGGTTTGTTAGTATCTACACAGATGATGCAGCTAAAATATAGAGACGAAAAAGAAAAGAAATTTATATAAGATCTGAAAAGAATATAACTTTTTTTTTAGAATTACAACTTCTCTCTATTTCAAGAAAATAACAATAACACTCTCTTGACAAAAGAAGAACACACTTCTCTCTAAATATATAGGAGAAAAACTACTCAAAGAAACTCTTATCTCTGGATGACTTAATGAAAAAATGAATTGAGAAAACTCAATTTATAAGTGAGTCTCTCTTACGTAAACCATTCATAACATGAGGTGATTAATTCTTCTCTCGCTCCATTAAAATTTTATGGCTATTAGCAAGGAGTGTTTTTCTCCTTTTATCTTATTTTAAAAAATTAGCTTTTCTGATTTTACAATCTCTCACTTAAAGCTAATTTTGGTAAAATTTCAAAATCCATGTTGCTCAAATATTCGATAGGCCATAGCAGGATCTACACCATTCAAACTTATTAGTGTTGATTGGCTTTGTCGTGTCATCTACTAGGTTATCTTTAGTATGAATCTTCTGCATATCCACATTCCCGTCTTCTACTACTTCCCGAACAAAGTGATATTGTACTCCAATATGCTTTGTCCTTGAATGAAAGGCTGAATTCCTTGCAATATGCAAGACACTCTGACTGTCACAATTACACATTAATCTTTTGTTGTTTGTGCCCGAGTTCCTCCATTAACCTTTGGATCCAAATAGCTTCCTTGCATGCTTGAGTTTAGGGTTTAGGGTAGGTAAAATTAATTTTTTAAAACAAGATGAAAGGAGAAAAACACTCTTTGCTAATAGCCATAAAATTTTAATGATGGAGGGAGAGAAGAATTAATCACCTCATGTTACGAATGATTTACGTAAGAAAGACTCACTAAATTAACTTTTCTCAATTCATTTTTTCATTAAGTCATCCAGAGATAAGAGTTTCTTTGAGTAGTTTTTTTCCTATATATTTATGGAGAAGTGTGTTCTTCTTTTGTCAAGAGAGAATGTTATTGTTATCTCCTTGAAATAGAGAGTTGTAATTCTCAAAGAAAGTTATTGAGTTCTTTCCATATCTTATATAAATTTCTTTTATTTTTCATCTCTATATTAACAGTGATATTAGAGCTAAAGGTTGCTGATTAATTATTTTTCCGTTGCGAGTTACTGTATATTATAAAAGAAATGGCAGCTAAGGTATGATATTCAGAAATTCAGCGGGAGTAATTTTTTCTTATGGAAATTGAAGATAAAAACAATCACGAGGAAAGATAATTGCGTGGCTGCAATTGAAGGTAAACCCATTGGGATTACAGATGAAAAATGGAAAGAGATGGATGACAATGCAATTGCAAACTTGTACTTGACACTGACTGATTCAGTTTTGTCAAGTGTTGCCGAGAAAAAGACAACAAAGGAAATTTCGATGCTCTCACCAGGTTATATGAGGTCAAGTCACTTCCCAACAAAATATTCTTAAAGAGAAGACTTTATACTATTTGAATGAGTGAATCCATATCGTTATTTTCCCAACTCTCATCGTTGGACTACAAAAATAACAGAAAATGAACGTGCAGAGCTTCTACTTCAAAGTCTACCAGATTCATATGATCAACTCATCATTAACTTAACTAATAATGTCTTGACTGATTATCTTTCTTTTGATGATATGGCTGTTGCGATTCTTGAAGAATAATCTAGGTGCAAAAATAAGGAAGATAGATTAGAGACCTCAAAGCAAGCAGAGGCGTTGTTGATGATGAGAGAGAGATCAATGGAGCGTGGTTCCAGTGGGAGCCAAAGCAGACCAAATTCACAACGAAGGAAGCAATTAAAATGCTACAATTGTGGTAAGAAAGGGCACTTCAAGAAACATTGTCGGAATAAGAAGAGTATAGAGAAGGTTCTAGAAGGATCAAGTTCTCAAAGATGTATTGCGAGTACCTCTGATGATGGAGAAATCCTGTATGACGAAGCAACAATTGGTTCTAAAGACGGTAAACAGCTCACCGATGTTTGAATTGTGGATTCAGGAGCAACCTGACACATGACTTCTCATCATGATTGATTTTGTACTTATGAGCTTGTATTTGAAGGATCTGTGTTCATGGGAAATGACCATGCCTTAAAAATTGTTGGAGTGGGTGTCGTCAAAATAAAAATGTTGGATGGTTCCAGCACACTTCAAGGGGTAAGACACGTGAAGGGCTTAAGGAAGAATTTGTTGTCTATTGGGCAGCTCGATGAACTTGGTTTTAAGACCCATATTGAAGGTGGGATCTTGAAAGTTATTAAAGGTGCTCTTGTGGCAATAAGAGCAGAAAAGATCGCGACGAATCTATACATGCTTGTGGGAGATACTCTACAAGAGGCAGGGGCATTACTTGCTTCAGCAAGCCAAGAAGAAATGACGATGACATGACATTGCAAACTGGGCCACATGTTAGAACGAGGCTTGCAGATTCTTGTGGAATGTAATCTCTTTCCCGGGCTCAAATTACCATTTTGTGAGCACTGTGTTACAAGCAAGCAACATATATTGATGTTTGGTAGATCGACTGCTCAAAGCAAACACATACTGGAATTGATTCATTCTGATGTATGAGAGTCACCGGAGATGTCCCTAGGAGGAGCAAAATATCTTGTATCATTTATTGATGATTACTCTAGGAGGCTATGGGTGTACCTAGTCAAGAAGAAGTTAGATGTGTTTGCAATATTCAAGGAGTTCAAACCAAAGTTAGAACTTGAATCAGGAAAGAAAATCAAGTGTTTAAGGACAGATAATGGAGAAGAATACATAGATGGTGATTTTCTAACATTTTGCAAGCAAGCAGGTATTCAACAACACTTTACAATTGCACATACGCTTCAACAAAATGGTGTAGCAGAGCGGATGAGTAGGACTCTCCTAAAAAGTCCTTTTAGGCAGAAGCTGTTAAAATCGCTTGTTACGTGATAAATCTATCACCATCTACCGCAATTGAGTTGAAGACACCAATGGAGATGTGGCAAGGTAGGCCACCTAATTATTCTTCTTTACATATATTTGGTTGTCCTGTGTTACATGATGTACAATTCCCAAGAGAGGACAAAGCTGGACCCAAAGTCTAAGAAATGTATATTCTTGGGTTATGCTGATGGAGTTAAGGGGTATCGCATGTAGGATCCTACTTCCTGCAAGGTAGTTGTCAGCAAATATGTGATATTTGTAGAAAATAAATTATAAGAAAAACAAAAAAGTGATATTAAAGAGATAACCACAATTTAGATGGATCAGAAATATAGTGAAGATGATTTTTCTGAAGCAGAACCAGAGCATGAAGAAGAAGAACCAGAAAAGGCCAATGACATAGAAGTTCATCGATCCACTCGACAAAGAAAAATACCATCATAGCACTCAGATTATGTTATGACAAGCTACGATGCATATTGTCTTCTAACAGAAGAAGGAGAGCCAACAACTTTTATGGAGGCTATGCGCAATCCAGATATTTCTATGTGGATGACAACAAAGCAGGAAAAAATCGAGGTATTATATAATAACCATACTTGGAAACTTGTTGCAATTCCAGCAGGCCGAAAAGCCATTGGTAACAAATGGGTTTACAAGATCAAACGAGTTAGTAATGATCAGGTGTAACGATATCGTGCAAGATTGGTTGTCAAGGGATATGCTCAAAAAGAAGGTGTTGACTTTAATGAGATATTTTCTCCAGTGGTAAGATTAACTACTATCAGAATGGTTTTAGCTATGTGTGTTGTATTTGATTTACATCTAGAGCAACTAGATGTAAAGACTGCTTTCTTCATGGAGAACTTGAAGAAGAGATATATATGCCTCAACCAGAAGGCTTTGAGGAACAAGGAAGAGAAAACTTGGTTTGCAGGTTATCTAAATCTTTGTACGGTCTAAAGCAGGCCCCAAGGTGTTGGTACAAAAGATTTGATTCCTTCATTATTAGCCTCAGATATAACAAACTTAGCTCAGACCATTGTACCTATTACAAGAGGTCTGGCGATAATGATTACATCATTTTATTGTTGTATGTGGATGACATGTTGGTGGTAGGTCCAAGAATTGAAGGCACAGTTGGCTAGGGAGTTTGATATGAAGGACTTGGGACCAACAAACAAGATTTTAGGGATGCAAATTCACCGAGATAGAAACGATAGGAAGATTTGGCTATCCCAGAAGAATTATTTGAGGAAGATCTTGTAGCGCTTCAACATGCAAGAATGTAAGCTAATTTCAACCCCACTTCCAATAAATTTTAAATTATCCTCAAGTATATGCCCTAGTAGTGAAGCAGAGAGGATGAAAATGTCTCGAGTACCCTATGCATCAGCATTGGGAAGCCTTATGTATGCTATGATCTGTACAAGGCCAGATATTGCTCGAGCAGTTGCAGTGGTAAGTCGATTTATGGCAGATCTAGGTAAAGAGCGTTGGAATGTTGTTAAGAGGATCATAAAATATATCAAAGGGACCTCGAATGTTGCATTATGTTTTGGAGGATCAGAACTCATTTTAATGGATATGTTGATTCATACTTTGTAGGTGATCTTTACAAACGAAAATCTACTACAGGCTATGTGTTCACACTTGCAAGAGTAGCTGTGAGCTAACTGTTTAAGTTACAAACAGTAGTAGCCTTGTCAACTACAGGAGCTGAGTACATGACAGCTACTCAAGCTTGTAAGGAAGCTATTTGGATCCAAAGGTTAATGGAAGAACTCAGGCACAAACAATAAAAGATTCTTGTGTATTGTGATAGTTAGAGTGTCTTGCATATTGCAAGGAATTCAGCCTTTCATTCAAGGACAAATCATATTGGGGTACAATATCACTTTGTTCAGGAAGTAGTAGAAGACGGGAATGTAGATATGCAGAAGATTCATACTACAGATAACCTAGCAGATGCCATGACAAAGCCAATCAACACTAATAAGTTTGAATGGTGTAGATCCTGCTATGGCCTATCGGATACATAAGCAACATGGATTTTGAAATTTTACCAAAATTAGCTTTAAGTGGGAGATTATAAAATTAGTAAAGCTAATTTTTTAAAACAAGCTGAAAGTAGAAAAACACTCCTTGCTAATAGCCATAAAATTTTAATGATGGAGGGAGAGAAGAATTAATCACCTTATGTTACAAATGGTTTATGTAAGAGAGACTCACTTATAAATTGAGTTTTCTCAATTCATTTTTTCATTAAGTCATCCAGAGATAAGAGTTTCTTGGAGCAGTTTTTCTCCTATATATTTAGAGAGAAGTGTGTTCTCCTTTTGTCAAGAGAGAGTGTTATTGTTATCTCCTTGAAATAGAGAGAAGTTGTAATTCTCAAAGAAAGTTATCGAGTTCTTTTCATATCTTATATAAATTTCTTTTCTTTTTCATCTTTATATTTTAGCTGCATCATTTGTCTGGATACTAACAAGGTTTGAAGATGTGGAGTAGTAGAAGAGTAACAAATTTACTAAGATGATGGACAACATATGTTATATCTAGTCTTCTATTAGTGAAGTAGATAAATCTCCCTATAACTGTAGGATGCAGAATTTTTGATAAGTTTTCCATTATTAGATGAATTCTTGCTAGAAAAATTCATGAAGGCGGTGGAGTAGAAACAAGCATCAATGTTTTGTTAAGAAAATTTAATATATATTTTCATTGAGATAGGTGTATGTCTTTATTACTCTTTCTAACCTCAAAACCAACAAAATAGGTTACATTACTAAGAATTTTAATTTTGAAACTCTAATCAAGCATAACGGTGACATTATTGATTTCATTAATATCATTTTCTAGTTAATATGATTTCTAGTTAAAATGATCTCATCCACATATACCAATAAAACATTGATATTATGATTGGCGAGTTTCATACATAAAGAATGATTTGTGAATGTTTGTTTGAAACCATGTGAAATTAAAAGGAATATAATTTTGTATATTATTGGCAACTAGCATATTTAAGGTCATAGAGAAATTTATGTAGACATGATCCTTTTTCACCAATTTCATACTTGGAGAGAATGGTATATAAACCTTTTTCATTCAAATCCACACGTAGAAATTTAAATACACATGTAGAAAAACATTGTTGACATTTAATTGTTTCAAATGTCCATCTTTTATAAAGGCAAGAGAAAAAAAAAATTAAAATTGGATTATAGTCAACTTGGCAACAAGAGAGAACATATCAAGACAATCCAATCCTTTTAATAGGTGTATTTTTTTTCGTCATAAGTCGTACCTTGTACCTATTTATAGAGTCATCAATTTTGTATTTCACTTTGTAAACCATTTGCAACATATAATTCTCTTGTTGTTTACTATAGTAGCCACTGTCCAAGTCTTGTTCTGTTCAAGTGCTGAAATTTTTTCTTGCATGGCTTTTTTCAATTATTATATTGAACAACTTCTTTATAGGTTCTTGGTTCAATACTGGTATCTGTAGAGAGAATAATCTGCCTAAAAGAGGGAGAGAATCTAGCAAAATATATGAGTGAGTTAGTATTGTTGTAAAAGGCCTTTGCTAAAGATATCTAGTAATCCTTTAAGTAGGAGTGTATCTAACTCTATTAAACTGCCTAAGAGAATTATGATTGATATCAAAATTATTCTCGGAAACAAATTCACCATCATAAAAAGCATTAACAATACCAAGAATATCATCATCAATGTTAAAGTGTTGATTTTAAGTAGTATTTTAATTAAAATCATTATGTTGGGTATGGGAAGAGGCAAATAAATTTGTGAAGTATTTTTATTAATATTAGAATCAACAATTTTAGAAAAGGAATTGTCATAAAAGATAATATTTTGGAAAAACATTAATATTATGTGTTTCAATATCATAAACAATGTATCCTTTTATATTTGATTGAAAATCCAAAAAATCACCTGCGCACGAGGGTTTAATGTCTTTCTATTTGCATTAAGGGTACCAAAGTAACATAAGCCTAAAAAACTTTTATATTACTAAGATCACATTTTTTATTGTATAATTTTTCAAAAGAAGAAGTATTTTCAAAAAAGTGTAGGCATATAGTTTATAAAAAAAACAACATGATTGATATAGCATATGTCCAAAATTGAACATAAACATTAGATTGAAAATTTAAAGCTTTGGCAACATTCAATAGGTATTGATGTTTTTTTTCTACTGTCATATGGTGTTTTTGCAAGTATTTACTTATCGCAAACTCACATTCATTATTGAATATGATGATTTTGACATAAGTGACAAATTGGTATTTCACATACGCTATGAAATTTACAAGATATATAGGTGTTTTAGATTTATTTTGGATTAGATAAATCCATACATAATGTGAATAATCATCAACAATAATAAAAAAATATCAATAATTATGCAAGAGATGGAACATGGTCCCCAAATATTATTGGGAATAAGATCAAACACCTTGTAGGCATGAGATACAGCCATCAATTCTCGTCTCATCAATGAAGACATGTTTTTGTTTCAAGATGACAAGTCTTTCATTAGACAAATGTCCTAATCTATTATGTCAAAGATTAATGTTGTTAATTTTACATATTTGAATGTTATCAACAATGTTAATCAAAGGGGTTGAGCATTTAAAAGCATACAAATCAACATGGATTTCAATTGAACCAATCTTCCCTTTTGTTTTCTAGTCTCGAATCACACAATCATTACTAGCAAAAGACAACCTCAATATCATGAGAAAAAAGCAATTTGGAAATAGAGATTAAGTTATATGCAAATTTTTGAATAAGCAAAACATCTTTTACAAGGATTTCATTATTGATTTTAACCATTCTTATATGAGTAACTTTAACTTTTGTTTCATTAGACAGATTATCAATAACATGACTGATAGTCTCACAAGAACACAAATGATCAACGGAGAAAATAACATAATCGGTGACCCTTGAATCTAAAACCCATGTTATGGTACTATTAGTTTTAAAAGAATTAATAATATTAGTAAATATTTTAATTTCAGTAGAGACAAATTTACCTTAATAAAAACAATTGGAAGTGATCGAATTGATTTGGTTGATCTTAGATGTGCCAATATCTTTATCACCAGTTTGTCTTATTAATCAAAGTTATTAAGGCTTTATTTTGTTGGGAGAGTGGATTTGAGAGAGTGTATTTAAATAAATTTGAAAATAGATAGATGATAAGATTTGAAGAGAATGTTTGTAAATGATTTAATAGATGTTATAGATTTTTTTTAATTGATATATTCATTAAATTACTAATTGATCCTTGTAAAATAATTGATCCAAGTGTATGTCACATGACATGGTATATCGCAAGTGGTGTTTCGTAATTTCTAATTAGCAAATCTCTTCAGATGATCGAAGACCCCATCTTCCAAATATTCGCCAATCAATCTTCGTAAATTAGTTCAACCAAACACGCATTTGACCCACGAGCATTCATATCTTGTATAATGAAACCACTCAAATTGGTTCAATCAAACATAACGTAAAACTTGATATTGATGTCAAGTTAATTGCAAGTCTTGATTAACATTGTCAAATTTTATTTCTTGCTTTATGTCTTGGGTCAGCCAAATTACTCTTTCCATTGTACGATTGTACAACCTATGACCAAGTGGAAACTATGTTTTCTATCGCAAAAATCAACCATGTGGCCACTCCTTCTCCAATTAGTATATATTTTTTTATTTGCTAAATTCTTGAAATTTTTTAAAAGGAACCCATGTTTCTTGAAGTATACATATTCATTATGACTAACCTTTCCACAATATGTGCAAAATGTTGAAGTGGCAGCAGTTACAACCTTGGTTCCAATCCAGTGAAGAAACTATTCCGCATGACCTGCTTTTCTGGCTATGCAATCTGAATCATGCCTGTAGTTTTCCAATTCATCCCATATAATTGTAGGCTTTGTGAAAAACTCTGTAATAGTATAGTTTTCTTGTTTTAGAGATGCAACCTCCATCTGTAATTTAGAGATCCTCAAAACATCTTCCTGAAAAAAACATAGACTTTAAGTAATTTCATATTTCTTTTGTCTTCTCTATCTAAAGAATGCCTTGTCGAATAGGTGGTGATACATAATGAGCAAGACAGGACAACACCATGATGTTGCATCGCTTCCAAACATGGTAGGTCTTAGAATAAAAGGAATTGTATATTTCATAAAAATGATTATCTTCTGAAGAGTGAGTACAAATGGATTTTGTATATAATGGAGAAAGGAAAAATTGACTAACGAAAATAACGGAAAAATAATACCAGACTCTTACTGTGAAACAGACCCATGCAACGTACCATACCCAATCTACTTAATACTTCTAATATCCTCTTAAACTTATGGTTGGATTAATGACAACCATAAGTTTATCACAAATCCGAGAGAACGCAGTTCCAAAACAAGTTTCGTGATTAGATCTGTTATTTGAAATTGTGCATAAAGATGAATAAAATGAACCCACTTCTCTTAGATGTTATCACACACAAAATGGAGATCCAATTCAAAGTGCTTTGTCGTGGAATACATGATGGGATTTGTAACAAGCTTAACAACTCTTAAATTGTCAGAATATATTTTTGGAACACCTATAGGTATGTGTAGTTTGTGGAGCAAGGAAGTTAACTAGAGAATCTCAACTAGAACTGCTGCTATGCTTTTATATTATGCTTTTGTAATGTTTCTAGATACAACTTTTTGTTTGTGAGAAGACCAAGATATAATGTTAGATCCAAAATACACACAAGCCCAATCTGCACCACCAAATCCAATTATAGATCGGTGCGAGTTACGTTAAATGATAAGTTCGTGGTTCACTGTTCCAGTAAGGTAATGAAGTATCCTTTTGACAGCACGCTAGTGATGCTCTTGAGGGTAGTGCATGAACTAACATACTTTGTTCATAGCAAAAGAAAATTTTGGGCATTATAAGTACATATTATAGAGCACCCACTATAAATCAATATAATGTTGGGTTTTGAACAACTGTTGATGCATTTTGAGTGAGCAACAAAGATGAGATTATTGGAGTTGGTTGACCATTGGAAGCTAGCATGTTCATACGACAAAGAATATCTTGGATGTATCTGGTCTGAGATAAATGCAGATTACCTTTCGTTGTAGTAGATACTTCAATATCCAAAAAATAGTGTAGAAATTTGTGATGATTCAAGAAAAAGCTTTTGTTTAACGTAGTTATCAAAGAATGAATATGCTGATAGGACGATCCAGTGATGATTATATCGTCTGAGTAAACAAAAAAAGCAGAGAAGATGTTCCCAAAATCGAACAAAGAGAGAAGAGTCATTTTTGGTGGAGTTAAAAGCCAGGTTGTCCAGTATATTGCTGAGTTTTTTAATTACTTGTTTTAATCCATAAATTGCTTTATTTGGTTTACACACCAGCTGAGAGAGTCTTTAGTTTTAAATCCTCCTCCAAGTCACCGTTTAGAAAAGCGTTGTTGACATCTATTTGTCGTATTTGTCATTGGGAAGATACATCATGGGACTACATAACCCGTATAGTGGTTGGTTTCACCACATGACTAAACTATAAATTAAAACATAATGGGAATAATTAATCATAAATATTCCACAAGATCATCATAAATTATGATTCTCACATATAAAATAATAAGAGAGACTTATCTTGATCCATGAGAGATCTTCCTTCTTCTCTTTATCTCTTCTCTCTATTCTCCTTTCACCCAATCTATCTCTTTCAGTCACTTTAATCTCCACACACGTTATTGATGGTTAACTATGAAAAACGCTTATACTGCAGAGACAGACCTATGTTCTTTATAAAACCAATGTCCATCAGATCAGTTACCTATCAGTTATTTATTAAATAAACCACTTCTCATAATTACCAAAATGTCCTCTTAGTTTTATTAAATCACATACAGGCCCATAATAATATTTCACATGAGTCACATTATAGAATATCACATTATAGAATAATTTATTTATTTATTCTAACATTCTCCCAATTGACTCATGTGATGCTATAATACTTCATGATTTAATAAATTACATAAGTCATAATGCGCATTAAAGGACATTCAATAAAATTTGTTCCATCATTCGTCATACTTAAAGATATAGAAATAATAAGAGTCATGACAGTTACATGTCATTCAATCGACACATTACCTTCCATGTACTACTGTATCGTCTTTTTCCTTAATATGACATCATAATGAGAAGTCCATAATGGGTTCAAACATAATGTCATCTTTCATCATCAATAATAACATAATCTGTTTTCTACATCATAATCATAATTTGTATACATCATAATCATAATTTGCATGCACATTCATAAAGTAGAAAACATATATTTCAGAAACTTGAACAACAATGAGCTTAGAGTGTTAAATAGCATTAATAAACATTTAACATTCACTAGTACACATAATGCCCATAT
>Ga0123340_1004619_pt1 | contig 13084 bp, 4 predicted proteins | sample SirMexnodulemix_FD_89961 | JGI IMG/M metagenome (GOLD analysis project Ga0123340, IMG submission 89961) | Root nodule microbial communities of legume samples collected from Mexico - Siratro Mexico nodule mix | ecosystem: Host-associated > Plants > Roots > Nodule | place: Mexico: Nepantla... | reverse complement strand
TATATGTTTTTGTTGTAGTTAAAGACTCTATGACCTTGAGATGATTTTCCTTTTGTCATGAGAATAGTTATACATAACTCTGATGTATCTGAACACTTTTTGTAGTACCTTGAACCTTAAATGAATGTTAATACTTGGTAATAGACAAAAGTTATAGAATTTTTTGGGCTGTTACATTTTTTGCAAATTTTATTTTTGTTACCGGAATGTTTCGCAGAGGCTTATAAAGTGAATACCATTTTAAAAATTTGACATGGATTTTTATAATATTATTAATGTTGAGTCATGAGAGTCACTTCTTCTCTATTGAAGGTTTTTTTATTTTATTTTTTTATTTTTTATCTTGAAGTTTATAAAGGAAAGTAACGAAAGAAAGAAACTAAAATGGTGAATATTGGAACATATCATTACTCTTTCATTAATTCTCAAACTAAAAAGGTGAAAATTGGAACTAAAAACTTGCTATTATTTATATAAATATTAGTCCCTAAGATATCTTCTACCACTGTGAAATGACAACAAAAAAACCCTTTAAACAAGGATTAAGAAACTAGTAGGTCTAGTAAGAAATATAGTGAAATGTATAGTTTTGACATGCATGCACGTAATTAATAATAATAATAATAATAATAATAATAATAATAATAATAATAATAATAATAATAATAATAAAGCAATAATTAGTAAGAAAATTTAGACTATGTTCCTATAGTTTACTTTCTTAGTCAATACCATTGCATATAGTTTGCTATGTTGTCTCTGCTTAACATCATTCAACTTTGGGAATACTTCAAAACATTGAATGTTTTGGAACCATAACAAAGTTACTACTACACGTTTACCCTTTGATCACTGAATTAATCATTTCAACAGTTTTCAATCTTTGGTATCATATGAAAATTCATCCTTCAACTGTTGATTATTTTCGATGCCCTGATGATGCCATTAGAACAGCAACAGCCACAATGAACATAAGCAACATGCTCCCAAGTAGTACATATGTTCTTTTCGATGATTTCCGATACTCTCCAAACAAAACAATGCCCCAGAAAGTACTCACTAGTGGAAGTGCCTACCAAAACACCATATATATTTAGTTAGTACCAATTGGTAGTTTGAAGAACAAGCACTCTTGTTAAATGTTGAAAGAAATTTATGCTAGTGTACATGCAAAAGGGAGAAATTCTCTCAATTAACACTAAAATTAATATTAAATGTAATTTGAGTATGAATTTTCTTATAACTCAATCTCTTAAAACTAATTTTTAAAATAAAGTTTGCACATTGTTATTTATATTGTTATATACTTTATTTAATAGAAGAATAGGGTGTTGATTAGACATGGTTGACCCATTATAAAGATAATCAATATAGCAATAGAAAACCATCAAAATATATTTTATTTTAATTATTATATTAGATAGTCTAGAATCTCCTTCACACTCTCTCCGATAATTAAACATTTTAACAAATTTTACTAGAATATATTCTAATATAATATTAGAATATAAATTTTTAGCCATAATTTAAGTGTAAAATTGAAATATGATAGTTATATATCCTATACCTTCTATGGTCATTCCAATTCATATAATTTTATCTAAATTACTCACTTTTTTTATCAAAAAAATTACTAATTTAGAAAAAAAATAATTAAACTTCATCAGCTTCTTGTGCTTCGCATGGTAAATATAAAACAAAAAGGGCAGAGAGAAAATAAAAGAGAACAGTTGAAATAAAGAAAAAAAAAGTAGACCAACAATGTATCAAACAGTTATACATAAATATGGGCAGACAATTTTTTATATTACCATAGACACTAATAGAAATGGAGACACTCCTTGAACATTGTTTTATAAGGGCGTGTTTGGTTTCAGTTAAAATGTGCTGATGCTGGTGTGTAAAATCGAAAAACTGGATCAAACTATAATGAGTTTTGCCTCGATTTTATTTCGGAACTCAATTTGAAAAGAGAGTTGCTTATGCAAACTCAACTTTTACAATTCATTTAAAGTTTGAAAATTTCAAATACCAAGAAGACATGAATCACAATTATATCTTATATATAAGATTAATATCGTATCCAACTTAAAACTTTAACACTATGTATTTGTAAATTATTGTTTAATCTTTTTATTTCTACCTTATACTAATATTTGAATTCCTAACAAGTTTAGATTATCCAAAATTTTGTTTTGCAAAGTAGTTAATGAAGATGAATAAAAAGTAAAAGTCACCTGAACAGCATCTGCTGCTGCATATCCTGCAGCCTGACCTCCCATAAATTGGAGGCCATTCCCAAAGCCACAAAGGAGACCAGCCAAGAAAGCCCAACCTCTTCCATCCCAGTCTCTCAAATAAGCCTTCAGTGATGACTTTGGTAAATTCAAGACAGGTTGGTAAAGGAAGGTGATGTTAAGAATGATGGCAATAACAAAGCAAGACACTGAAAAGTAAAAGAAGGCAGTGTAAACACTCAAACGGTGCACCCCTTTCTTCAGAGTGTGCCATTGGTCATTTGTTGCCAAATTGAATGCTGGAGAGAACATAGAGAAGCACACTCCAGCAAAGAATGTTATAGCCAATCCAATCAAAGTGCTCTTCCCTAATACCTGCCAAAAGGTTACTTCATTATTGCCACATTTTCCAAAAAACTAATTTAATTTCCCCACAAAAATATGGCCTTTTGAAGAATCTTAGCATTTCTCCATTCTTCATTGTGTGATATGCAACATAAATGCAAAAGGGTATGCGAAAATTGGATTTGACTCTTCTAATGTGAGTAAGTATAAAGTAGTAATCTCAGTTGCTAATCATAAAATCAACAGTTGATATTCTTTGACACATTTATGATTTGCTATACATGTATACTTAATATCTACCTTTCATTTTCTCATTCATGATCATATTTGCTTATTTTATCCTATAAACTCACTTTAGTGGAGACAAATCTGTGAAAACTGTACTCTATAAATTCCCTGAAGCATATTATCACTTGCCTTAATAGATCTTTTTTCTTCAAGTTCTATAAGAAAGGCTGCAGTTCCTGCTTTGGCTTTGTGTACAGCAGCACTTCCATCCTCTAGATCCTTCGAATCAACTATATATATATGTAACAAAGAAGACGAAAATTGCAGCATTTATCAAATACAGCATTTTCATTTGGCTAAGCTAGCTAAAGATGGCTAGTTACCTTCACTTGTTTCTATCGAAGTGGTCAAAGTAGTACTCCTGGCAAGAACAAATTTGGTGGTGAAATATAAGCTAAAGATTCAAAAAGAAAGCTCAGTAAAATCATAATCCAAAACAAAATCAAGAAACTATGATAACCATTCAAAACCAAGTTAAATGCTTCTGCTCCTAACTTTGTTCCATGTCTTAATATGGATTGAGGTAATTGTGAAGGAGTTACACCTTCTAATCTAATATCCATGACAAAATACACCAGCAGAGGTTAACTTCATTAACAAACATAAGCAAGAAACATTTTCTCTCATACAATTAGGAGGGGGAAGTACCAACAATGGTCAACTGTCATATCCCAAATAAGATTGTCTTTAAACAAACACATACTTAGCTGCATTTTTGTAATCAGTTGAAAAATCATTGAGCTTGGCCTTATTATCAGCTGTGTTAGATGAATGAACAGCAGAACCTAGACATACAGCAATCAAAAAGCAACCAACTCCTGGGAAAAGAATCTCAGCTTTGTTGATCTTGTCATCCAAAAAGTAGTTCAAGGTCGTGCCTGTTACAACCACAACAGAAATAGTGCAATGACACTAAGTATTAGTCCTTAGCAAGCTATAAACCAAACAGATATCCAAACTTCTCTATGTAGTGGTTAACTTTTTTGGTGTGTTTCTTCCAATGTTCTTATAAGATTAAGCAACATAGCACCAGAATCTAAGAGGGTCATCTTCAGTGGTATACCTATAACAACAGTTATGCTTGATGTGATCACTTCTACAACTGATAAGCCAACAAAAGCCCAAGCATATTGCGTTGACAGATTTCCAATACTGAGTACCACTCCACCCCCCATGGCAAACAGAACTGAAGGCCAGTTTTCCTGCATCAAATATCATACCACGTCTATAAACCAGTCTTGACTAAATAGTCATAATAAATCATAAAGTTCAAGGCTGAGAATGCTACTATTCAACTGAATAGTTCCTAACCAAAGATAACTTTGGAATTAGGTTGGTCACATAGTTTCATTTGATTGAATATTTGATAACTGGGAAGTGTCTTCCATTTTTCTTTGATTGAACCATTATAATAGTTCTAATATAATTATTCATAACAATTTGTGACAGGATAGTAATATAAAAGTGTCTATACTATAAAGAACTGATTTACATACAAACAATAAATAAAACTATAATACATACAACTTTTAAATCTACAAAGAAACAAAATCTCTTGTATGAAGTATTTTACAATAACTCTCATGTATCATATATTCTTATCATAAAACTAAACCATACATCATAGATAATAAGAATGTAAAATCCTTATACTGTGAGCAGATTTGAACAGCTCTTTCAAAACAAAACCAATTGAAACATGACATGAGGCCAAGTAAGTTCATATACAAAATGTTTGAACCTGATGGAGCTGAGACAAGAAGTTGGGGGCAGTGTTGCCAATCTCTCCAAAGGTGAAAGCAATGATAACAGCAGCCAAGAGGTTGGTGAGTGTGTAGTCAAGGTAGGTGTGCTGAGGAAGACGACCTCGCCTCTCCAGCATAGTCATCACAGCAGGCCATGTCCCCAAGAACAACAGGGACACCAGCATGCACACTATGGCACCCCCCTTGCTCTCCACCACATACATTGAAACCAACTCCAAAACTCACTTCACAACACAAGATGCTACGCTAGCTGATGCTCTCATATATTCATTCATACACCCCAAGTCAACCACCCACACCACAGGGCACGAATCTTCAAAGCCAGGTCACATCCTCAATAGTTATATCAAAAAGTTACTCCAAGGATTATTAAGTACTTCATTACCTGCTTCATTATAACGAGTATCCCAATATCATCACAATATGGTCAAAATCCCACATCGTTATCTATAATTTTTAGATAAATGATAGAAGTATAAATACATAATATGTCAATTCTTGACGCTAGATTTTTGGCCACTGCAAAATATTCACTCTTCCTATTTGTTGCAACTTGCAGTAAGGCTTTCAAGGAATACAGTCTAACTAGTTGGTTTAAGTTTTCATACTCAACAAATTTTTATAATCACTTCAAAAATATTATTTTACTTTCTTTTTCATTAATATAAAATTTTTCAACTATTATTTTATTTAAATATAAAATTTTATTTTTATAATAACTACAATACCTTCAAAATAAATTATGTGATTGTTACGAGTATCTTAAAAGAACAAAACTGCAACTTATATTTTAATAATATTTATATGAATTAAATTAATAATAAAAGTATAGTCAAAAGAAGTTATTAAAAAATGTATTTTCCTAGATTCTTGTTACAGTGCATCTCTGTTGCTGACCATGCATCACATGACAATGCATCACACCCCCTAAGAACAATATAAAAAATGTCTACAAATTAATTTAAGTTATAAAAAGTTATTTTACTTTTATTCTTTTCTAAAAATTCTTAAGACTTTTCAAATGTTAAGATTTGAAAAAATCCAAAACTTTAAATAGAATAAATATAATTAATTTGATTTCCTTGACTTTCAGTTGATCTCATAAATATCCATATATACCTTCTGAAGGGTCTGTTAGAATAGAATATATAGGGATAACATACTTTTTATGACTTGTTATTTTCAAATATTATGTATGTGTGAAGATTTCTCAACATTTATACCCTATATATTAATTAACAGTATCTAAAATATTAGGAACTTTTTTTAATTAGCTTTTGTTTTCTCTTTCAAAGTGAATTGGTGTTATGAAAGCTAATATCAGAAGAATCAACTGTAGTGATGTAAGAGGATAAGAAAAAATGACCAAAACTAGGTCATGCATTGAAAATGTTGAATTGTATAATATATATAGTTGGCAAGTCTACCACCATTTAAAGTTTTTTCTTTACTGCTTAAAATAAGAGCAACTAGGAACAGCCTGTGACTAACAAACTTGTTCTTAATTTGTCTATTCAGTTGGGTTTAATAAGAATATTATTATTTTTTTTTTCATTTCAATACCAGCAAATGACAGTATTTGATCCTATGTACTAATCACATGATATAGATAAACCTTAATACATTAATAGTTAATGTACCTACCCTCCTAGTATTCTTGATATTTTGTAATCTTAATTGGTTTGACTGTTACTTGATGATCTTTCCTATTATATTGTTAAGTATATTAGTATAAACTTTTATAAGCAAGAAAAAGTAAAAGGAAAAATAAAGTATATTTTGTTTCACTACATTCATTATTCTTAAATTGTTTAATACAGAGATTAATTGTAATTTATAGCTATATTTGTAAGTCTTAGGTTTCCCGTGTTATAATTTGTTGTTATATTTCTAAGGTATTATGTCTAATAGAATGTTAATTAAAAGAATCAATAAATAAATAAATTAATTAATAATATAAGAAAAAAAATGACACTTAAACAAATAAGAAGTTATTTCAAAGTTACCACACTTATTTGGTGAGCATAAGTTCTATATTTAAACCACAAATATTGTAACGAATAGTTAATATTATAATGCATAATAGTTACATTATTACACCAAGAATATTAATGATGGATTAAGATTAAGTAAATCAAGCCAAAAATACACTTAAGAAAAAACAATTGAATTTTCAATCTTCAACAACAATTATTTTTTCAAAAGTAAATTTTAAAAAGACCAACAATAGATCACAATGATTATTATAGAAAATTTAAAGAACAAAATTTTATTTGTCTGAAACTTCAAAAATTATTGTGAAATAACAAGATAAAGAATCTAAAGGAGTTTAGTATTTCTTTATAAAGATGAAAACAAAATAATTACAAAAGGAAATAAAATAGGATTTATGTCATGCGGCATTGTGATACTCCAGAGTATGTTTTTTATGTCTTCTTCAATCTCTATTTATATATTTTTTTTATGAAATCCACTCGGGTTTAATTATCAGATATTATTATTGTAATTATCAACTATTTCCATCTTTATCATATATTAATTTGTAGATATCTTATTTCTAGATCTACAATAAAAGGTATTGTAAAATATTTGAAGAAGATTTGTTCTAGATCAAGTAAGAATTGTAGAGGATTTGTAGAAAATCAGAAGAATATTTGTGCAGAATATTTGGTTGAATTTGGAACTCATAAAATCTCTACAAATTATTATAAACAAGAAAAGTGAGAGAATATCTTTAAAATCCAGTTTAACTAATAATATCAATTAAGGTCCAATTAATTTTATTGGATAAATTTTATTTAAAACAATAACTCTATTCTCAATTACAGTCTAAGAAAGTTATAATTATTTAAGCAGGGTTAAATATACACTCATCATTATGGCTCTAGTATCCCCTATGGACTCCTCTACATTTTTTTAGTCTACGTGATGGGGACCACCAATGGAACTTTAGATCTCATTGATTCTGTCATAGAATAGCTCACCACACCAAATCCAAGTTGTACCTCCTCAAGGACTATACATCTCATCAACAAATCTTAGTAGATCATGGTTACCAACTCCTTGCTCAACTTGACCTCACACACAAGTAGTAGATTATGGACACAACCTCTAGCTCTACTCGGTCTCACATCCCTTATCTCAAAGTACAAACATATAACCATCCAACAATATTTCAATTTCACCTTGAAAGAAGTCCAAAAACATCCAACAATTATGGCTATTTTTGCTTTATCAACAATATGGTCATTTAAGCGAAAATTGACTTCAATTGATTCTTTTTCTACCAAGCTATTTTCGCTTATGCTAAAATTTCACTTGAGTGAAAAAGTTGTTTTTGCTTGAGCTAAAAATTTTAAATTGAGCTAATTTTTTTTGAAACATTTTTGGCTTAAGTGAAAATTGCACCATTTTAGGAATATCTCAATATTGCCATACTTTCAATTAATAAATAGAAAGAAAAAAAAAAACACTACAAGATAAAATCTATTTAGACACCAATTTTTAGCTACCAGATAAAATTATTGTTAATTATGACCAAAATAATCACAAAATTAGGTTTTTGTTCCTAAATAACTATAAAATAAAAGTAATAATTGAATTAAGTGACCAATTAAATCAAGATAATTGATATCTAATATTAGCTACCAAGGGTAAATCCATATATCTCTCCTGACCAACACTTTTAAACTGCAGTTTCAATTATATAAATCTCCTTCAACTCTCACTACCTGGTACCCTTCATATGTGATTATAAGGTACCAGTACGGTCAGGATACCTCCTTCTCCACAAATTCTCTCAAACAATGAACATCCTAACAATCTCAACTCTGGTATTTCCTTTCTTCAAGATACTATGTCTCGATCACTATTATAATATCATTCACAAACATTTATACTACATCATACCATACATAAACATTCATTCAATTTAATTCAAATTCATTAAAATTCATACTCAATAAAACAAGTAATCATAATATCCATTAAAAAGATTCATAATTTATTATGGTAAACTACGAAGAAACCAAAAAAAAAAGAAAAATAGTCTACGAACCAAATTTAGGATTCGAGAGTCGGTTACGTGTAGGGAAGGTATTAGCACCCGACAACACTCGTCCTAAGATGATACCTTTAATCAAATAAGTGAAATGATTGTTGTTTTACAAAATGTTATTTTACCCAAAAAAAAATAATAACAATAAAGATACAATCAAAGACAAATAAAAAAAATATAAAATGTAAATAGGAAAAAATAAACAAAGAAATAATAAAGATACAATTAAAGACAAATAAAAACAATAATGATGCAATTCAAGACCAATAAAAGCAGCAAATAAACATAATAAATAGAATATTTTTATTTTATTTTTTGGGTCCAACAATGATCAACCTTGCTCCTTTGTATTTCCATAATGGAAAATCAGGGTTCATGTAGTTCTGATGGGTTTTGATGGGGTTTTGTTTGGGTTCTGATAGATTCCGTTTGGTTCTTTGTGATTCTTTGTTGTTCTCTAGGGTTCTGTTTGGTTCTTTGTTGTTCTCTGTGGTTCTGATGGGTTCTAATTGGTATTTTTTTGGCTTATGATGTGTGCTCAGTGGTTCAAGGATGTGCCCGAGGCAACAATTCACCATTATAAAATACAACTTAAAATGAAAAATGTGCTCAAAGCAACAATCCATCATCCTCGAGTATAATTCATGTTCAATTTTAATAATACATAGAGCTAAGTGACTAACACTCAATATTACTATTATTACAAATCAAACAAACACAAAATCCCAAAGTAATCACAACTATGGATACAAAACATAATACAAATCCTACAAAAGCATAGAAAGCGTACCAGTTGAAGACTTTCTTTTTCAATTTGCTTCTTTTTCCTATGTATTTTTTGCTTTATGTATGTTCAAGTTTACACACGTCTTAATATTACTTTTGTTGTTAATGTTCTAATTGCACAATTAAAACATTAACAAATGGAGAAAATTGCTTATGCTTCCGTTGTTGGCAGCCTTATGTATGTTCAAGTTTACACACGTCCTAATATTACTTTTGTCGTTAATGTTCTTGAAAGATACTTGAGCAATCGTGGTTTGGCTCACTGGCAAGATGCAAAGTGAGTTATGAGGTATCTACAAGGTACCAAAGATTATATGTTGACTTACAGAATATTAGATTGCCTTGAAGTGATAGGGTATACTGATTCTGATTATGGTGGTTGCCTAGATTATTTCAAATCTACATCTGGGTGCATATTCATGTTGGCTGAAGGTGTTGTTTCTTTTCGAGATTAACTTATTTGCCAAAATATTATGTAACCATTGTTGTTATTATTTAGTGGGTTACATAAAATAATATTGTTTATATCGTGTGAATATACATTTGAGTGAGTTAGCTGATAATAAGTGACTTCAGTCTATTATTTCCTTATAATAATATGAAGAGTCCCTACGACTGTCCATAATCAAATTTTTATTCTACCATATTAAGGAATAAAATTACAGTTCTTTGTATATGTTCTTCTGACCTTTACAGCAGTTTGAACCATTTGTACATATTCTTTGTTCTCTTTGTTCTACTGTTATAGGTTCTAATCCTTCTTATTCTTATATAAATATGAAATACTCATATATCATTATCAAACTAAATTGAAAATCTTAAATTGATTATTTATTTCATTCTTCCCTCTCTATAAAACACAAGTATTCTCTCCTCTCTAAATAAAACTCTCGATCTTTCATTTCTCATAAATAAACACTTCCACATATAGAACAATAAAATTCACTTCGTATATCTTTCCAAGATGAAAAATAATTTAAACACTCAATCTAAAATATTTTCTATCTTAAATACTCATTACTTAAAACTTTTAATTAATCTTTAAATATTTCACTTGCTTCGATATATCTATATGTATTATTTTGTATATTGATATTGAAATTAATATGTACCATGATTTCCAATATTGTGATACTTGAATTCTAATTTTTAATTTTTTAAATCTGAAAAGAAAAATAAACATGCCCATTATTATTTTAAATTAATTAAAACAATTATATCTTAAACGCTTTTTTATTTTCGTTTTAGTGTCCACTATCTTTACAAAAGTTTAAAATATAAAATTATATTACATATGGTGCAGCTGACGCATACTTAAAAATCTAAATCAAAACGGAAAATGTCCAGTGCAATTTACACATGCTTCAATTTTATTTTTGAATTCATTGCTGTCCATTGGATGTTAAAAGCATAGAATATATCTTCAATAAAGTTCATACGCAACAAGGATAAAAAAACAAAAAGCTACAAGAAGATAAGAATGGATTACTGTTTCGAAAAAGTACTATACCTTCAATTCCAGTTTTTTAAAATTTTCAATTTAAATCAATTAAGTGCCTTCATAAACTGAACATGAATTCACGTTTTGATTACTAAAACCGGAAAGCAAATCTGGTGTGAAAATATTCAAATCTGACGCAGGTTTATAGTTGTTTTCAACATCACCTTTTGAATGAAATAATAAAGTAATAAAGATAAACTTTTCCAAAATCATGTAAAGATAAAAGAACCGTTCAATCCAATGATATTCAGCCGACAAACATGGAAGCATAATCTGAATGAAATGCTTGCTGCAGATTTATGATGCATGTTTTTATTTTAAATTCAGCAAACTAAATTTATTTTAAATTATTAAAATATAAAAATTAAACTATAAAAAATCTACAAATTTTAAAAGTCTAATTCTAATCTTATACTAATTATTTTTTTTCTGTAATTTTAAAAAATATTATTTAAACAAACAATTAAAACATAAATTTATTTTATTATCATCAAAACATATGTAATAAATATTAAATATAAAATTATCTAATAAAATAAATTAATAAATTCATCTAATGATTTAACAAATTTCTTATGAAAAATATATATACATACTCTTTTTAATATATTTGAGAAATTCACATAATTTGAAAATGATATTTTAATTTTGTATATTATATAATTATTTAGAAAACTATTATGCTTGTACAATATCAAGATATTCTTTCTTAAAAAAATCAACATATTCATAATTTTATTAAGAGTACATTATAAACGGCTTCTCTTCTATTAGGTAAAAGAAATTTGTAGTCACGAAACTTCTTTAAGAAACTAATAATTGTAATTTACTAAGAAACTAATTTTACATTTTTTTTATTTTTTTATTTAGCTAATCTTTTTTAAGAAGAGAAATGACTTGCCTATTAACTCTATTCTATTAATTGCATTTTTTTTTCAAATGCTCACAAGTATGTACACTAGGCACTAGTAGAAAAATGGCCTTCGTCGTCGGTTTTGAGAGGCTTTTTTCATCGGTTTTCGAGCCGACGTTAACCCAGGAAACGTTGAATCAGACGTCGGTTTAACAGCCGACGTGGTGATTGGACTCACTACGTTAGTTAAGACAACTAAACCGACGTGATGATTAATATAGTAATTATTTTCAGAAGTTGCACCACGTCGGTTTTGTCCCAAAAACGACATGGTGAAGAGAACACCCACGTCGTGCCCAAAACCGACGTGGGTGTTCTCTTCACCACGTCGTTTTTGGGGACAAAACCGACGTGGTGCAACTTCTGAAAATAATTACTATACTAATTACCACGTCAGTTATGGTCAAAAACGACGTGGTGAGTCCTTCACAATGTCGTTTTTGACCTTAACCAACGTTGTGTGTGTTTTTTTTTTAAATAAACATATTAAATTAGCTACTACCCAACCTGCAAACAGTTCTATAAACCAGATTTAATTCATTTTCAGTTCACATAATTTAATTCAGAAACAGTCCAACAAATAATATACATAGTGATGTACACTAAAAATGGTCGTGTAATACATTAAGAAAACTTATAATACTAAGATGTACTTCTAACTTTAAGAAAGAACTTTGCCCATTTTTGTTGAACTTCTTCTATGTCAGACCTTGCCAATGGCTCTGTATTTATAAAAACCTGAATAAATATGCAAAGTTTAGTCTTAGAATTTCAAAATTAACAAACATTTGACATATATTATAAACTTATAAAAGAATAATTTACATGCTCCCAAGAATTCATGATCGCAGCTCTTGTTATAGTTCTCATCCAATGCATAACGTAATATCCACATTCCTAACTTCCTCTTTGCTTATCGCACTGTAATTCAAGTTCAATGATCATAAATTTGAATTATATAGCTAATTTTAATACAGATAATTAAACTTAGAGTTAATTACCTTAGCATGTATCCACCGGAGGTTTTGGGTTGTAGATAATTGTTTGGTTATCTTCTGCCAAAAATCCTACAAACATTCATTGCACTAAAATCCAAGTTATTTAGTAAATTGTCTATTTATACATAAAAGAGTGATATATATTACTTAAAGTTAATTAAATGATACCTTTGTACAATTTGTTTCATTTCGT
>Ga0123340_1004615_pt1 | contig 13091 bp, 12 predicted proteins | sample SirMexnodulemix_FD_89961 | JGI IMG/M metagenome (GOLD analysis project Ga0123340, IMG submission 89961) | Root nodule microbial communities of legume samples collected from Mexico - Siratro Mexico nodule mix | ecosystem: Host-associated > Plants > Roots > Nodule | place: Mexico: Nepantla... | reverse complement strand
TTTTTTTTATTTTTTTTTTTTTTTTTTTTTTTTTTTTTTTTTTTTTTTTTTTTTTTTTTTTTTTTTTTTTTTTTTTTTTTTTTTTTTTATCAATGATAGGGTGCCAAGTCCTACAAAGATTACAAATTTAAAACACAAGAATGTCATAATATAGCACAACCTATTACGTTTCTTGGGATTGATTCAAGTGTACTATGAGAATTAGTTACATTATGAAGGCAATTCAATTGTTCCATTCAAGTTGAGAGAAGTTTATATTCAACCACCTAAGATAAATTTGTAGGCAATTAACTTGAACAAACAATAGTGATTTCAAGTCCATCACATAACTTAGGTTACCGACCCATTAACCTAATTCATGAAATTCACACCTAACTAAGCCCCTTCCACGTCCAAATTTAGCCCAAATAAACCAATGTTTAGGTGTCCGGGGTCTAAATTTTTAGATGGTTGTAGGTTAACAAAAAAAAGAGTAGATATTTGTAGTTCAAGACATTACTACAAATGGAAACAAACTAGGAGAAGAGTGATTAAAATGGATGGGTTCCAAATGTAAATTTGTGATTTAAATTGAAATTGACTAATTTTAGTTAGACCTTTTAACATTCAAATGAAATATCTCTAAATTAGATCGACTCATAGGTTCTTGGGTAGTAACTTTTTAAAATAATAATTATACTAGTAAAAAATAAAAAAATAAATATTATTTCATTAAAACATTTATGTAGTATAATTCATATATAAAATTACTATACTTAGAAGTAAAATCAGTTCATCCATGCGATTTTAATTTTATAAATAAATATATTTCTTTTTAAATTTTGGATCTAATTGTTTAATTTCTTTTAAAAAGGATCAAATAACTTATTATTTTGTTGGATAAGGTCTAATTCAGCCTAAAAAATAGAGTATGTTTTTTATGTAAATTAGGTTGAGTCTTCACATGCCCTTAAATTAAACCGGACCACCTATTTTGATAAATCTACTTAAAATTACTATTACAGGTAAATTAAGGATGTAAATTACCCATCAACAAACCTGCTCAACCCAACTAAATTATATTTTTGTCGTTGAGTCATTAGGTTTACTTAATTTCATTCAGTGCACTCAATTAAAATATTCAATTCGGTAACATATTTATGAATTTCAAACCCGATTATCTCAATTCAACCAAATTACATAATAAATATATAATAAAATTTATTTTCCTAACATTGTACTATAAAGTAACAGTTTTGTGGTTGGTAATGTAAATATTATCTTATGAATATTATAATTAAAAATTTGACGCCACATATGTTATGAGTAAATATTTCATATTTTACAACAATATCTTAAAAGGTTGTTGCGAAATGCTTCCTTATAAACATTATATTAAAACACATTAAAAATGTCGATTTTGTGTTCTTTTTAAGAATTAAGGAGCTGAAAATAATTTTTTAAGAAAATAATCTTTTTAATTACTTAATTCAATGATTTAACTTAATTATAGTGGGATTAGATTGAGAATAAAAAAATAAACTCAATATAACATAATAAAATCTAATTAAATTAAGTTGAAAATTATACTAACCCGATACTACCTTGCTAGAATGTTGTAAGGGGGAAAAGAAAATACGAAAGAGTGGAGTGATACCAAGACGGTAAAATTTAAACAAAGAAAACACCTTTAAAAGAAAATACTATAATTCTTTATTGAATTTCAAGGGTTTTGTCTCACAGAACAAAGAAATTAACAGAATTGTCTATTGGCCTCTCACTGTAAATGGGTAAAAATTACTTTCCGGCACCTGAAACAATATTCGCTACTACGTTCCCCTCCCCCTTCCTCTGCTCCTTAACTCATTCACCTCCTTCCCTTCCTAGATCGCTTGCCACGTGTTCTCCTCTTCTTACTGATTTTCTTCCTTTGCTGGTATCATTACCCCGCCATTGATAATAACCTTGTCATCAAGGTTGAATGCGGAATATTGACTTTGTATGTCAACATAACATTCCCCGGTAGCTTCATCCGGAGCCAATCCTTTTCAATGAATAAGAACTTCTTCTTGCCATTTGTCATATCTCTTGATGATTCGATTACCAAGAATTGCCTGCGGTTATAATGGATGACCATTGTCATTCAATAGCAAAGGCTCGGGCACACACGCTGGTTGTGGATGGCCTTCACATTTCTTCAAGACTGACACGTGAAAAACAGGATGAATTTGAGCTGTTGGAGGCAATTGTAATTTGTATGCTACCGGTCCAATGCGTGCCACAATTTGAAAGGGTCCAAAATAACGCATCGATAGCTTCTGGTTGTGAATTAATCGCATTGAGTGTTGTCTATAAGGTTGCAATTTAACATAGACAAAGTCTCCCACCTTGTATTCCACGTCTCGTCGGTGACTATCAGCTTGAGTTTTCATTCTCCTTTGGGCCTTCGCTATATTAGCTTTCAAAAAATCCAGTAAGGCATCTCTGGATTGCAATTGTTCTTGTATCATCGGTGTGTCCCTTGCTTGAACCTCATAACGTAGTAAAGGAGGTGGGTCTCTACCAAAAATAGCTTTATAAGGTAACATGCCAATAGTAGAGTGGAAAGAAGTATTATAGCAATAGGCTGCCCACGGTAACAACTTGGGCCAATCTTTTGGTTTTGTTTGAGTGTAGCAACGAAATACATTTCCAAGCACCTGTTTAGAACCTCGGTCTGTTCGTCGGATTGAGGATGATATGTCAAGCTGCGTGCCAGTTTAATGCCTTGACAAGTACAAATCTGTTCCCAAAATTTACTGGTAAAAACTTTATCACAATCTAACACAATTGTTTGAGGAATGCAATGAATACTCACTACCTCTTTAATGAAAACATCAGCTACTTTCGGAGCTAAAAAATCAGCCAGTAATGGAAGGAAATGAGCAAATTTAGATAAGCAATCAATGATAACCAATATAATTGAATATCCATGAGATAGAGGAAGGCCTGTGATGAAATCCATAGCAATGTTGTGTCAAATTTGATTTGGAATGGGTAAATGTTGTAATAAACCAATAGGAGGTAGAATTTTATACTTTGCTTGTTGGCAAATGGAACAAGCTCTAATATATGCCTTGACCATGTTGGCCATGTTTTTCCAAAAAAATTGTACTGAGAGTCGAGCTAGTGTTTTCTGGTATCCATCGTGACCACCTAATAAGGAATCATGAAATTATTACAGGAGTTGTTTTTTAACTGTAGAATTGGCAGGTATAAACAACTTATCCTTCCAAAACCACAAACCCTTTCTAATGGTTAAATGGCCCATTTTCAATTCAGCTACAATAAATTCATTAAGAGGTTTCAAGTGTTGCAGTTCCTGTTGAAGTATAGGAATCCAAGAACTGGTAAGTGCAGTGATGGACAGAAAAGCTCTAGATAAGCCATCAGCTCCCTGGTTATCAGTTCCGACCTTATATTCAATTGAAAAATCATAGCCCAATAGCTTAGCCAACCATGCCCGCTGTTCGGAGGTTTGTATAACCTGTGATTGGAGCTCTTTCAAACTTTTGTGATCTGTTCTGATGGTGAATTTTTGGCCTAATAAGTAATGTCGAAATTTGGTGACAGCAACTACTATGGCCTGCATTTCCCGAGCATAAGTGGATTATTGTTGAGCTCTAGGAGATAGCTTTTGGAAAAATATGCAATAGGATGGCCATGCTGACTGAGAATGGCACCAATGCCTAACCCTGATGCATCTGTTTCTAACACAAATGGTTGTGAGAAATCAGGAAGTGTTAATACAGGAGCTTGTGCCAGTGCCTGTTGTAATTGCCTAAATGTTGTCGTGGCTTAGTCAGGCCATTTAAACCCATCTTTCATTAACAAATCTGTAAGAGGAGTTGCCACTACTGAAAAGTGACGAATAAATTTGCGATAATAACTGACCAAGCCCAAAAATGCCCGCAATTGACTTATAGATGAAGGTATAGGCCACTGAGTTACAACTTGGATTTTTGAGTCATGCACTTTTACTCCATCTCTGGACACCATATGTCTGAGATACTTCATTTGTGTTTGACCAAAAGCACACTTGGATAATTTGGCAAACAAAGTGTGTTTTCTGAGCAGATCTAATAAATGTCTCAAATGTTGCATATGTGTACTCCAATCTGGGCTATAAACTAAGATATTATAAAAAAAAGCTAGCACAAACTTGTGTAATACCTCCTTAAAAATGGAATTCATAAGACTCTGAAATATTGCTGGAGCATTGGTTAATCCAAAGGGCATAACCCTCCATTCATATAAACCATGGTGAGTCATAAACGCTGTTTTGAAGCAATCTTCCTCTCTGACTCGAATTTGATGGTAACTGGAGCATAAATCAAGTTTAGAGAAGTATTGAGCACCAAATAACTCATCCACAATTGGCATAGGAAATGAGTCCTTAATGGTTGCAGAATTCAATAGTCATTGTAGAATCTCCATGTACCATCTTTTTTTTTTAACCAATAATGCAGGTGAAGAGAACGGGCTTGTACTGGGTTGGATGACTCCCTCTGCCAACATATCAGATACCAGTTTTTCAATCTCATCTTTTTGACAATGTGGATACCTGTAAGGTTTGACTTTGATAGGAGTTGTGTTAGGTAATAAGTGAATGGCATGGTCATGTACTCGTGGAGGAGGCAAGCCATGTGGAATTTGAAACACATCCTGATAATTCTGTAATAACAAAGGCAATTTAGGGTCTGTGTGTGGCTGTAACTCTGCTGGAGGCAACGAGAATTCCTGTTGTGGTTGGATCTATAAAGTATATAAGGCCAATATTGTATTTGTAATTTGTAAACGCCTAAATTGGTGAAATTGAGCTTGATCTATAACGGGCTGGAGGTCACCTTGTAAAGTAATTAATTGGTTATTATGCAAGAACGTAATAAACTTCTTCTTGTAATTCATCAAGTGAGTATCCAAAGTCTCCAACCATATATCACCAAGGACTAGTTCTTCGCTAGCTATAGGTAGCACAAAGACATTCACTATAATTGTATGGTGTTGAATTTGAAGAGGCACATTGTGAACATGTCCCTTACATGTAAGCAATTCACCACTGCCTACCTACACTTTGAAAGGAGGAATCTTATACCAAGGTAGAGCTAGTCGTTTTACCAAGGCAGGATGGATGAAATTATCTTAGCTTCCTTCATCCATTAAGATACGAATATCCCTGCCTTGAACAGTCCGAGAAAAATGAATAGAACCTCGAGCTGAGAGACCTGTTAACGCATTGTAAGACAGTTGCAATGGTGTGGTTAATTGACTAAGATCCTCAGGTGCTATTGACATTGAATCAGGATCTTCAATGTGCTGATCAAGTTCTGTATTCACTTCCTTCGCCGATTGTATAAGAAAGTAGTGCTTAGCTGCACATTTATGTCCTAGGCTAAATTTTGCATCACAAGTGAAACAAAGGTTATGCTCCCTGCGAAATTGGATTTCTGTTGGTGATAATTTTCGCATAACAGTGGTCTTAGGAGGTGTCGGTAGTAACGGTGGTTTAATGTCAATTGGAGTTGTGGTCTGATTGACCTGCTTGGTTTGAGTTTGCCATTAAGTTTTCTGTGCAAAAAGAATTGGGGCTGAGGTTGATGGGCGCTAGTGTTGCGTGTGGGGAGCAAATTTTTCCTCAAACAAGTGAGCCAAAGAAACTACCTGCATCAGAGAAATGGGAGATCGGGATTTCACTTCCCGTTGGAGTTCTAAGTGTAGCCCACCAATAAAATAGTCTAAGAGTAGGGCATCATCTAATCCATGTACTCTTGTGGTCAGATCGTTAAAAGCATCAAAATAGTTGACAACCGAACTAGATTGTTTTAGTTTGAACAATTCTTCTCGAGGATTTTCAAACTGGGACGGTCCAAAATGAATTTGAAGAGTTGTAGATAGAGACAGCTAGTCATGTCCTGGATTCAATTTTTCCCATATTTGAAACCAAGCTAACGCTCTGCCTTCCAGACTAACTGTTATTAGATCCATTTTCTAGTCTTCTGGAACATCATAGATGCGAAAGAAACATTCGGCTCGGTAGATCCATTGAAGGATGTCCTCACTCCCTGAAAAATGGGGAAAATCAACCCGCATCTGTCGCGGGGCCGAGAATGGTGAAGATTGTTGTCGAGAAGGTTGCTCCAGTTTTTGAGCCAACTGCACCTGCAAGGAAGCCAGAGCCTGGGTGATTGTAGTTAGTTGTTCATTATACCCATCAGCTTGCTCAGTGAGCTTGTTGATGGCCGCTTGCATCATCTGCATACGGGTGGTGTTCGCCATTGAATCAATGAAAGCACCAAATGATACCAGGGACGGTAAAACTTAAACAGAGAAAACCCCTTTAAAAGAAAATACTATAACTCTTTATTGAATTTCAAGGGTTTTATCTCACAAAGCAATGAAATTAACAGCATTGTCTATTGGCCTCTCACTGTAAATGGGTAAAAATTACTTTCCGGCACCTGAAACAATATTCGCTACGTTCCTCTCCCCCTTCTTCTGCTCCTTAACTGTCTGCTCATTCACCTCCTTCCCTTCTCGGATCACTTGTCACGTGTTCTCCCCTTCTAACTGATTTTCTTCCTTTGCTGGTATCATAGAGCTGTGTATTCCGCACTTTTTGATAATAGTAGAAATATTGATTCAGAGACAAAGCATAAAGTTCTAAACAGAATATATATATATATATATATATATAATTAACTTGATTTAATTTACATCACAGTCTAAGTTAGAGAAACCATTTTGCATATCACCTTCAAGAGGGAAATAACTATTAAGAAATGAAATGGGAAGATTATGCACATTTTCTTTTCTCTAGTGTTAGTATATATATATATCACTGTCTAGCGTGAGGACTTGTTTTCTTTTCAATTTAGTGTTTCCTTAGTTAGATATTAAGCACAAATAAATGAATTCACTACACACTGCCTCCGTATTTTCTGATTTTGGTTGCTCCTCCCATGTAATTTCTTCACCATGTAATTTCTTCACCACGAAATGTAGTTTTTTTTTTTTTTATTGATAAACCTTGCCTATAAAAAAGTTATCGGCTGCACACATGCTTTACATATGAGTAGCTATCAAATATTGAGTGAAACAGCAGTTTCAATTCTTCTCCTATTTTCCAAGATGTGAGTACGTGCGGCGACGACGTTATTAATATTTCATCCCTATGAAGTTCAGCTATCTGGATATTGACCTCGGGAGGTCGATTAAGAAGTTTGATCTCAGGATTTGGTTAAAAAGTTCGGTTTTGAGAAAAAAAAATTTATAAAATAATAGTTTTATAATAAGATTACAACATCTCTAAAATGTTTTTATTAATTTTATTTTTTATTATTTAAAAAAGAAATTCGATTTAGAAATTAGAGTGATAAACTGTAAGTGGTAGTGAGTAAAAAAAAATAGGTGAAAAATGAACGTTTTTTACTTGTTAAAAAAAATTAAAGATTTGATATATTTTTGAGAAAGAAAAGTTATCAGTCACAATATACAATATTATATGATGTAGTCTTCATTGAGAGATTATATTTTAATTCTAGAAAAACTTTGATCATCACACTTATAAAGAGTTGAATACCTCAAGATTTACACTACACGGAGTCTATATATATAGTTTATGGAGTTGGTTTTTAAGCAAGTTCATGGAGCCCATATCTTCAAGGAGCAAAGAGAACATGAGATATATATCAAAGGTGTTATACTAGGTAGAACTTTTTATACCAACAAACACATATGTGAAGCTCATTTAAAAATAAAAATGAACTTTGTACAATTCAAATAAAAAAAAAATGTATTCCAAAATCTAAAAAAGATATTTTTGGCATCTTCAAAAAATATAGGGTACAGGATGAACTCGGGAGGTGGAGCGTCATCAACTGTTACTTGGCCCAATGTGAGTTGATTTAGAATGGGCTAGGCTTATGCATTAACTCGACTTTTTTTATTTACTTTCTAAAACTATTAACTTTATTTAATTATGTTGTTTGTTTTTTATTAATTTGGACTAGATCTTTAGACTTGAGACAAAACTAAATAAATATGATTCAGAAACTTATATTTGGACTTGAAGAAACAAAAATGGCAAAGTTATTTGCTTTTTTTCACAAAAATTTAAGGATAGGAAATATTGTTGTAAGATAATGTGGGCATATGGGCTAATAGTTTGTAATTCGTAATAGGATGGACTAGACTAATAAATTTAGGACCCTTCTTCCTGCACCTCCATGCTTTTCTTCTCCACCTCCGTACTTCTAATAATATTAAAAATACTTTTTTTAAAATTTTTATTCTAAATTATAAAATTCAAAAGAAATATTATATTTTCGATGGAACAGTCTAGAATAAGAAGAAATATATCCTAAATCCTAAATTTGAAATATATATTTTTATATTCTGAATTATATAATTTATAATATAATTTTTTTATTTCAGATTATGCAATTTGAATAAAAATTTATAAAATTTAAAAAAAAAATTGTATTTTAAATTGTATAATCTAAAATATGAGAAAAGTGAAAAGAGAGCGTAAAAAATAAAGATGATAAAATAGTATTTTTATTTCTCCTGTAGATATACAGAAGGAAAGTATGGAAGCGCGGGAAGAAGTGGCCCAAATTTGGAAGTCACAATTAAGTTGAACATAATCCAAATTAGCTCGACTTTGCCTAAGTCTGATAACCCTAACTATATGTCATCACAACTAAATTAAGTTAATATTTTATTTATGTACTTTTCCAACATGTGATTAAAAAGTCGTTTTTTTTTTCTTCCTGTGCAATTATTGCAAGCAGAATATAAAATTCTCATGTCAGTACAAACGCACTAGCGTTTTGGAGTTTAATGGTTTACTATGTTATAAATTTAACCTTTTTATGCAGTAAATAAAAATAAATGAATTGCAATATACCGATAGTCGCCATGATAGTGATGTATGTTTCACACTGCTCCACACCTTTCAATTTTGTTGTCTGTTTGCTGGCAAAATTGCTCAAATTCTGCAACCCTATTACAATGGTTTGTACAAAATTGCTTCTACCACCCCTACAAAGTCTTCATTTACGGAACAAAAGACAAGAAGAGCACATAGGCATAGCTTGGTATTCTTTTGCATATTCACTTTAAGTAAATCTTTGTGTCACTTTCTCTTGTTAGAAAAATCACAAAAATATAAGAATAACAGAAATCAAAACTGAAGTGTTAGATCCAACTTGGTCCAACATTTGATCACTATATTGTATCAAGGAAAAAAACTCTCAGATGATGGATTTGTTGGGAGGGGAGAATGAAAGCTACGATTTTAAATGTTACTGTATTCTGTTAACTAAGGTAGCTCAGCAATCAAGAAGATCTAATCAAATTTTACATCAATTTTTGGTAGGAAACCTTTTCGATTGTGACAAAACATTGCATCTGATTAGCTTCCAAACCAAAACTATAAGGTACGTTCAATGATTCTGCTGTATGAGAGTGTGTCCTCTCTGATTCCGCTTCCTGATGTAGTGATTCCATTCCTAATGTCCTATTATATATGGACAAATTAGAGGCTCAATTAATAATGGACCCTTCATTGTCATCAAATGTTTGATAAAAAAAAAAAGTACTTAAAATATTGAAACAACCCCTTAATCTCTCTGTCACTTACTTCCAAAATTGTTCATGATTTGCTTCTTATCTTTTAAAACCAAATGTATGTGTCTAACACATGATACAGCTTTTAGCCACTTCTCATTTCAAAGATACTTCAATCTTTTGATGATCCACATTCTATGAGCAAAACAAAGGGTTTCGTAGATTTTCAAATTTGTTTGCTTTTGTAAAAGTCTAGATGCTTATATCTGTGATCCTGCATAAGCTGTACTCCTCATGTGTTTCTGGGCTTAGTTGTTATGGTGGGGACAAAAAGATGTTAGCCTTGGAAGAATCTTGAACAGATTGTCTCCAAATTTTCCTCTGATTAAGGGGGGGTACTCTTTTCAGGACACAGTGTTATACTATTTTGAACATACACTTTTCTTTTTTGCCACTCTCTGATTACTTGTTATTTTATCAGGTTCTTGCTTTATTTGATAATTGATACAAAAGAATAACACTTATTTTCCCTTTTGATGACAATAAAAAAATAAAGGAAAACAGATAGAGGGGTCATGTGGTTAGATACAACAATAATAGAGACTAAACAGTTGAAATTAAAGCTAACTTTGTTAACAAATGATCTTAAAGTTGTACTTGTTTATAATTGCAAAAGAAAGGTAGGTGATAGCCAATGTGGTATTATAGGCTGGTACTGCAATAAAACTTACTAGGAGAATATAAACTAGATAGGGATTGCTGCAAAATTCATGTGCCATGTGATAATTTTTGTACAAGTGCATTTTCCTTCACTTTTCAATTTGGTTTAAATTTTATGTTAAAAGGCATTACTGAAAATGATGATAAATGAGCAAATAGTTAAATGGTTTGTTTTGGCTTTATAGTTTTAAAATGCAAAAGGGGCATTTTAATATTTGTCACCCAAGCTGTGATGCAAGAATTTAGTGTCACAACTAGGAAAAGCATTATGGTAAGAAAGAAAAGAAATGAAAGGTGGATGAAGATAGTTAGAACACTTAATTCCTTTTGAAAGGTTGGTGGGTAAAGGTTATTTAATGGAATCATGGTAGTGAGCAAGTCAAAAGTGATTCTAGGATTTAACTAAAGAAGGGTACAAAAAGAAAAAGCCATTGATAATTTTTTGAATCTCTTGGGTGCTTTTTCCCAAGCATGTACTTTAGGTGATACTTGTTCTCATCATCATGGCTATCCATTCTCTCTTATTGGATAGATCAAAGTTTGGAAATTTCAAATATGAAATTGTGGAATGAAGGTTTTTAACTTGTCTTATGTTAAAGCATGAATAAACAATACCCGGTTATCACCCACATCCTTTTATTTTTATTTTTTTGTTTTTGAGAAAAATATTCCAATCCCCAAATATACCCACAAATTTCTCTAATCCAATGGCTTGATCAACAAAGGGTTTTTTTTTTTCTTCTTCTTTTTAAGAATCCAATGCACAAATTCTGACTTTCCGTCAAAATGTGGGACCAAAAGCTTCTCTTTGTTTTGTCCCTAGAACTGTGTGTACATTTTTTTTTATTTTCTTTTTCATCAGTATTAATGTGAAAGCATAGAAAAATAAAACTGGCACTGTAACCTATCTCCAACAACAGAAAATCATAAAACCAGAAATTTTAAATTTTATAGCAATGATATTATTATTGGGAATTAGTTAGTCTACATTTTCAAATAGATGTAAAAAAGTAATAATAATAAGAACAAATAAGACTAAAGTGATGCACAAAAGAAAATACACAATAAGAAAACTTTGCAAGATGTGGTGTCTCCAAACTTTTTATCACCATCTAATTGTTCAATTTAAAATCTATATAAATAAACTGAGGTTACAAAATTTTATATGATTAAAAAAGTTACTTAATACTTCATAGTCTCATTTTATTTTAACTATTTCATCTTATTTTAAATTAAAGCAAAAAATTGTTATTTACGCGTTTATATATACAAATATCCAAATTATATAAAACTTTAAACCTAAATATGTCTTTGTCCTTCGAAGTTGATTTTTTTTTTTTTTACAAATTTAACATTTTTATTTATAATTATTACCAAAAAATAAGTTTAGTCATTGTAATTTAGGAAAACTTAGAAATATTTTCTACCTAAATGTCACTAAAATAAATGTTTCGAAAATATCATACACAATAAGAAAACATAATAATAAAAGTAAAAAAGTAAATCAAACTAAGTTATTGTGTAACTAACTTCTAATTTGTTAATAAAGTAAATGAAATTTCTAACAATAAGGGATTACATATTCAAAGTACAAGTAAAGTATAACAAAAATAATAATAAACTAATTTATGAAAGTGTATAATAATAGCGTGATATTTATTTTGCAGATTATTTATAACAAAAATTATTTACATTATCAGCTTACTTTGTATTTATCTTCCATGATAGTCCTATATAGTTGAATAGAATAACTGTTTTATCGTAAATATTTATATTAAAAATAATTAAAGATATTTGCAAATAATCATCAAAGTTCAAATTAAGATTCCTAACATTATTAAATACAAAATCTCTAACAAGTTTCATTGAAAAATATATATATAAATAACACCACCAAAGTAACTTTGGAAAAAGAAAAGAAAAACAATCATTCACATCAGTAATCACGTATTAAACTGTTTTTGTTTTCATCTCTTAGAATAGTTATGTGTTCCAAGACGAATCGTGATTCGAGATAAACTGCAAAGTTTATTTTCGTCTTGGTAATATAAATTGCACATGATCTTATTTTGTAATTTTTTTTTAACTACAAAATCTTCAGATAAATTAAATTTTTCCACAATAAAACCATTTAAAAAAGTTCCACAAACGAATATATGACAACATCATTTATTAAAATAGACTTATTTACTATTCACATTAAGAATTCAGTCTTCAAATAATCAAATTTGCAATGTAAAATAAAATAATATTGCTTGTGCCGAAAAATCAAGTAAAATTTGATTCTCGAATAAGTTAAACTTTCAACTATGAACAATACCCTTAGATACTAGAAATTTACTTAGAATTCAGTTTTTAAGAAGTCAAATTCCTCACTATGAACAATATCACTAAAGAATGGAACCCGAAAATTTGTTCTAATAAAGCAAAGATTCTGGTAAGATTTTTTTTTTCATAAAATAATACAGATGAGAATAAATAATTTAGAAAGAAAAATTAAAAAGACTCGATCAAAATTCAACTATTTAGAAATCAAATTTTGGTCGGTTTTCTGACACTAATAATACATTTGACGTTGTGGATTTCACTCCGTGATAACTAAATTCTCAAAGATAAAGAGAAAAAAGAAAAAAGAAACTACTGTAATAAATAATGTTATCACAAATTTATGTGCTGAAATTTTATTTTGAAATGGGTTTATTGTAAAAAATATCTAAGCAATTATATTTCTTTCACATACTAAAATTATAACTTTGTAATATATATATATATATATATATATA
>Ga0123340_1004613_pt1 | contig 13093 bp, 4 predicted proteins | sample SirMexnodulemix_FD_89961 | JGI IMG/M metagenome (GOLD analysis project Ga0123340, IMG submission 89961) | Root nodule microbial communities of legume samples collected from Mexico - Siratro Mexico nodule mix | ecosystem: Host-associated > Plants > Roots > Nodule | place: Mexico: Nepantla... | reverse complement strand
TATATATATATATATATATATATATAAAGTTTGGAGGAGAAGTCCCTCACACCAAGAAAAGCTCGCCACTATTATCAAATACATGCTACGAGTCATTCACATTCTATATGTCATTCAAATTGTATACGGTAATTGTTAATAAAATATTTGTAGATTTTTCAGGATATATTTATATTTACATTTAATATGATCTTTTTAATATTATCACATTATTTTTTCGAAGTTTACGATTAAGCATTTATATTATTTCATTCTTAAAATGCCAATGACTAGTTTATTAAATCTATTCTTTAGCATAGAATTATTTTATTTTAGTTAATATTTTTCAACAATAACAACGGTTACATGGATAGTTACATGGACTGTAGTAGCAGTAGTTTAGAAACAATGCATGCATTTGAAAAATAAAAACACTTTTGATATAATGTAATACTTTTAGTAGAATATGCATTCTTTTATATGACCATGTATTCTTTTTAAAATAAATCAAGAGTAATACTATTTATCATTTCAAATTGTTTTAAATAAAGTTTTCAAGTTTTTATAACTTAAATTAAAGATTGAACATAATTTTGTATTTCAAAAATCCATTCAAATTGAATTTCGATTAAAAATGTGAACTAATGTAATCTGCATACAACATTATCGACAGGAATCCAATCTTTAGTTAAATGAACCATCTTAATTATCATTGTTCCGGTACATCCTATAGTCTCACATCGTTTAGGAGTCGAGGCCAACGTCAGTTTAAATACACCTTCCTCCCTTAACTTTCTGATGCACCTTTTAAGGGCAAAACCGTGACGGAGCAACCTAGCTCCAAAGCGGGAAATACCTCGGACGTGATGATTGACCCTGGTGATGTCATCTCAACGGACTTGAGGTCGGAATATTGGCTCCGTCTGTGGGGATCTCTTCCCTTAGCCCTCGACTAGGGTACACCCAATAGTCCCACATCGCTTAGGAGTCGAGACCAATGTTAGTTTAAACATACCTTCCTCCCTTAACCCTCCGAGGCATCTCTTAAGGGCAAAACTGTGACAGAGCAACCGAGCTCCAAAGCGGACAATACCTCGAACACAGTGATTGAACCTAGCGAGATACCATCTCAATGGACTTGAGGTCGGAACATTGGCGCCGTCTGTGGGGATCTCTTCTCTTAGCCCTCAATTGGGAGGCTTATTCCGGTACACCCAATAGTCCCACATCGCTTAGGAGTCGAGGCCAAGGTTAGTTTAAATACACCTTCCTCCCTTAACCCCTCGAGGCTACTTTGAAGGGTAAAACCGTGATGGAGCAATCAAGTTCCAAAGCGGACAATACCTCAAACGCGGTGATTGACCCTAGCGATGTCATCTCAATGGAGTTGAGGTTGGAACATTGGCACCGTTTGTGGGAATCTCTTCCCTTAGCCCTCGACTGGGGGCTTGTTCTGGTACACCAAATAGTCCTACATCACTTAAGAGTTGAGGCCAAGGTTAGTTTAAATACACCTTCCTCCCTTAACCCTCCGAGGCATCTTTTAAGGTCATGGGGGGTTTGTTCTGGTACACCCAATAGTCTCACATCGCTTAGGAGTCGAGGTTAAGGTCAATTTAAATACACCTTCCTCTCTTAAACCCATCAAGGCGCCTTTTAAGGGAAAAACTGTGACGGAGCAACTGAGCTTCAAAGCAAACAATACATCGGACGCAGTGATTGACCCTAGCGATGTCATCTCAACGAACTTGAGGTCGAAACATTGGCATCGTTTGTGGGGATCTCTTCCCTTAGCCCTCGAGTAGGGGGCTAGTTCTGGTACCCCCAATAGTCCCACATCTCTTAGGAGTATAGATCAAGGTCAGTTTAAATATACCTTCCTCCCTTAACTCGCCGATGCGTCTTTTAAGGGAAAAACTGTGACGGAGCAACTGAGCTCCAAAGCGAACAATACCTCAAACGCGGTGATTGACCCTAGCGATGCCATTTCAACGGAGTTGAGGTCGGAACATTGTGTTCAGGTACACCCAATAGTCCCACATCGCTTAGGAGTCGAGGCCAAGGTCATTTTAAATACACCTTCCTCTCTTAACCCTTTGAGGCGCCTTTTAAGGGAAAAACCATGACGAAGCAACCGAGCTCCAAAGCGGACAATATCTTGGATGCGGTGATTGACCTTAGCGATGTCATCTCAACGAATTTGAGGTCGAAACATTGGCACTGTCTGTGGAAATCTCTTCCCTTAGCCCTCGACTGGGGGGCTTGTTCCGGTACACCCAATAGTCCCATATCGTTTAGAAGTCGAGGCCAAGGTAAGTTTAAATACACCTTCCTCCCTTAACCCTCCAAGGCACCTTTTAAGGGAAAACCCGTGACGAAGCAACCGAGCTCCAAAGCAGACAATACCTCGAATGCGGTGATTGACCCTAGTGATGTTATCTCAACAGACTTGAGGTCGGAACAATCATCAATATTCACATTAAACATACCGTTTATGCATCAATTACTAATTCATAAATTAAATTTAATTCTATTTTAATTTGAACAATATTTTTAATGGAAGTGAAATCTAAGATTCAAAATATATGTTAGAAGATTTTTTTTAATTTTATAATAACTCTTATTTATGAATCTTAAGATTATATAGTCTATTGATAAAAATTGGGTGGCATATTGTTTGAATTTCTATAGATCTATTGAATTGTTTAGTAAGAGGTTCATTATGATTATATGTGCATCTCTATATGAATGATTAACTTATTTGATGGATTGGAGGTTCATTTTGTTATGTTAGTTAGACAGTAATGAGTTATTTATCTTTATGTCAATTACCTCTTTCGGTGATTGTTTTGTGTGTACGAGTAGTTTTTCTCCAATTCTTTGAGTGTAGAATATTTGTATTCTATAGAGTTTTAATTATAATTTTGGAGTGAATTATTCAACATTTCTATATGTTAATTAAGATTTTCGATCGTCCATTCAAACTCATCCATTTATGAATACTTTTTTCTTATGTTTTTTTGTGTTTTTATTTTTAGTATGTTATGTTTCTTCTCATTTTTTATATACGTGATTAATAACAAAATAATATTAGAGTTTTGGCTTTGATCCGGTTCCACATATGTGAATCCAGTTCTTCATCAAAATTGTTATTTTTTTTATTTGTTTTAATATTTAAATTTTTTATTTGACAAGATTTTGAAGAAGATAGTAAATACAATCAAGATCGATAAGTTTACGGGAAAAGAACAAATTCAATTCGTAGAGGATCACGATGAGAGTTTTGTGGAAAGAATATGGCGTTTGAACACTACATTTTGACAAGACATCCCACTTAAAGAAACTAATTATGGAGCATTACGATAAGAAGACTATTGTTGGGTTGCTGTTGAAGTTAGAAAAGTTGTTGATGATGAAGACTATATATGATAAGTTGTTATATTTCAAGTACTATACTTGTTTTATTCTAAACTATAATTAAAATATTTATTAAAATATTTAGAGTGTTGTATTTTTGCCTAATTTCTCTAGGGTTCAAAATAAATTATACATGAATAATGATGATAAGGTAAGTATGAAGGTTGAAACAAGGTTGGCACAATAGTGTTCTAATGGCTGGAAGGCGATGTGCAGACTACATGTGCCCAACTGAGTTGCATAGAGAAGCAATGCGTGATAATGCATGAGAGGGTGTCGTTGAAGCAATGATGAATCTTTTAAGGGGGGTTTAAAGGGGGCAACGACTCTCCTTAACTTTTTCCTCTAAACGTTTTAGAGTATATATAATAGAGGTGGCAAAATGGGTTCAAAAATCTATGAATAAACCTAACTCACCACAGGTTCAAAATAGGTTGGGTTGGAAAAACTATAATGTTCTTAAATATGGGTTAAATTGAACCTGAACCTACCAATAATAATATTTTACGAATATTTTGAAAAAAATAATCAAATCAGGATTTTTAATTTAGTCTGATTATGATATATGAATGCATCATATTATATATAAGATAAAAGGATTAAAATCTGGAATAGAAGAGAGCTTTGATTCCTCATCTTGTTATTTCTGTCTTTCCTTATTAATGGTCTTTGCAAAGAATGAAGAGAGAAGAGTGTGTTCAAACTGCTCCCAAAGTCAGAAGAACTATCTAAAGAACAATATATTTTATTCTTTAATAGGATAGAATAAAAACTAACTCTGGGCAGTTGTAGGGACACTTCTATATATTATTAATTAATAATTAGCTTAGTCCATCTATTATCAGCTGACCCCAATAAATATTCACATAATATAAACAATATTATTTGATGTAACCAAATAAATAATAATAATCAAATAAATAATAACAGTAATGACTACATAATATTTTGGCAAATAAGTTAATCTAGAGAAATTATTAATTCATGTATGTCCACAAAATAATTAATCCAACAATCTCTCACTTGGACAACATAAATTAGAAAAATAATCTAGAACAACTCACACCATGTGACCACAATAAGATGCCAAAATATTACAACATTTATAACCAAAAGATCCAAAAATAAAATATGTAAACATCTTATCACTGTAGAAAATCACACTCGAAGGAGTGATGATATCATGCAAAAATGAAACACCTACATTTCAGTAACCTTTATAAATGTGAAATATACAATTATGTCTCAATCATCCGCCTAAGATGCTATATGAGATTAAAACAATCTCGCCATAATAACAATTTGAAACTGGGTCCAAAATGTCTCAAAGTTATGCCATAACATCAATTGCGCAAATCATAATAAACAAAATATGACAATACAAAATAGACAATCATATGTCCCAATCATCCGCCCAAGATGCTATATGAGATTAAAACAATCTCACCACAATAACAATTTGAGACTGGGTCAAAAATGTCTCAAAGTTATGCCATAACATCGCAAATCATAATAAACAAAATATGACAATACAAAATAGACAATCATATGTCCCAATCATCCGTCCAAGATGCTATATGAGATTAAAACAATCTCACTACAATAAAAATTTGAGACTGGGTCCAAAATGTCTCAAAGTTATGTCATAACATCAATTGCGCAAATCATAATAAACAAAATATGGCAATACAAAATAGACAATCATATGTCCAAATCATCCGCCCAATATGCTATATGAGATTAAAACAATCTTCCCCACAATAACAATTTGAGACTGGGTCCAAAATGTCTCAAATTATGCCATAATATCAATTGGACAAATCAAAATAAACAGAATATGACAATAGAAAATAATTTTCGTCACAACAATAAATAATTATTGTCAATCATCTCAATAATTACGACAATACAATAAATGAGGTCCAAATGGGAAGTACATATACATAAAAGAAAAACTCCCACTAAACCAATATATCAAAAGGACCTCATTACACCCATACGGGTTAATGCTCAACAAAGACTTTAACAGTCAATCCCTTAGTTAAGGGATCTATAATCATAAGCTCTGTGGGAATATGCTCAAGTATCGTCCAAGCACATTAACAACAAAAGCAATATCAAGACGTGTGCAAACTTGAACATACATAAGAGTGTCAACAACGGAAGCATAAGAAATTTGTGCAATTTCACAATTATTATAAAGACTGGGATTTAGAAAACTTCTCACCCAATCCTCATAATTAGTTCCATTCAGCTTGATCAAGAAAACTATTTGCATAGGCAAAGCTGGAATAGAACGTATCAATAATAACAAATTAACCCGTATATTTTGTTGAGCATTCAACCACAATATCATATCCTTAAAGCTAATATCGAGAGGATACTGAAAACCTTAAGAATATAATAAATCATTCATCAAGAATTACTTAAAAAAAATAAAAAAAATAAACAAACAGAAGGGTAAGTTTATTATTAATATAAATCTTAATGCAACAATAAGAACAATAATGTTCAACAATAGAATAATGCACTTAACATAATTCATCTCACGAAGGTGAGATTAAAATTATGTAAGACATCCAACAATATTCATAAAATTGATATTTCTTCACAATCTGTCCCACAAAGGCGAGCTCTCAATCATGAAAAATATCTAACAATACAAAATTGATATCTTATCACAATCCGTCCCGCGAAGGCGAGCTCTCAATCATAAAAAGTATCCAACAATACAAAATTGATATCTTATCACAATCCGTCCCGCGAAGGCGAGCTCTCAATCATGAAAAATATCCAACAATAAAAAATTGATATCTCATCACAATCCGTCCTGCGAAGACAAGTTCTCAATCATGAAAAATATCCAACAATATTACCAAAATACATCTACATTATAAATGCTCAATAAAATATATAATCAACCATGAACAAAGTGTCCAAGACATACTGTACAGATTCGTACAGACTCATACTACTCATTATCAAAACATGAAACCTCATGCAAACATATCAAATGACATTAGTAGGTACTCAAGTAGCAACCCATGACTTAATAGTTAGATTCACCCTTCGTTAGTAACACTAGTAAAATATAAATTTGATGTATAAAATATAACCATAAACCCTAAAATATAAAATACATTGTGACTACAATATAAATTACAAGTACTAGTAAAACTCTATATTTTCTATCTTTATTGATAAGGGGTTTCTAGTGCTAAGGGTTTAAATTCGAGAATATTCTCTTCGACTTTTCAATATCTAAATGATGGTAAGTGCAAGCAAGCACCACAACATATAAACAAAATACATAATCAAATAAGCCATAATCAAAATATTAAAAATTGAATACACGATAAAACCTCGAATAAAATGAAAAAGCGCCACCCAAAGAATCATACTCATATAAAACAAAATTTAACAAGTGTCACATAAACAATACAAGACACACTTCAATCTTCTTTTCATATTTCACTTTCATTGTTTGCAATTCTTATAATTTCCCTTTGATAGATTTCAATTATATACTTTATCTTCACATTAGGGAAAATAAAAGTCATGGTATCACAAAACACAAAGATAGAATAAATTGTGCTATAATAAAATTATATATTACATCATTCAAAAAAAATAATTTTTTTTTGAATTTAGGTTTTATCAAATTAGGGAAGAAAAAAAAATATTGTTGATGGATCATTGTAAATTCAAACAATACAAATTTTATTAGAAAAATCTCACATCCATAACCAAAACTAAACCTGACTCTGATACCAATTGAAAGAAATAATCAAATAAGGTTTTCAGTTTAGTCTGATTATGGCATATAAGTGCATCATATTATATATAAGATAAAAGGATTACAACCTGGAACAGAAGAAGAGCTTTGATTCATCATCTTGTTGTTTCTGTCCTTTCCTGATTAATGGTCTCTGCAAAGAATGAAGAGAGAAAAGTGTGTACAAACTGCTTCCAAAGTCAGAAGAACATATCTAGAGAACAATATGTTTTATTCTTTTATTCTTTAATAGGATAGAATAAAAACTGACTCTAGGCAGTTGTAGAGAGTCTTTTATATATTATTAATTAATAATGGGCTCAACCCACCTATTATCAGCTGACCCAATAAATATTCACATAATATAAATAATATTATTTATGTAACCAAATAAATAATAACAATCAAATAAATAATAACAATAATGGCTACATAATATTTTGGTAAATAAGTTAATCTAGAGAAATTACTAATTTATGTATGTCCACAAAATAATTAATCCAACATATTTTTATCACATTTTGTATTATAATTATTTGCTATACTTCTAATTATGTATGTTAACAATTTTATCGTTTTAAAAGTTAGAATGTTGTTTGAATTATTTGGTTGCTTAATTTATTTGTTTGTCTAATTGTAAAATTGAGACTTTGATTTTCACTTTTTATCTTTATAATAATATTTAGTAAAATAAGTGAACATTTTCATTATACAACTATAATAGATGAGTAGAATCAATCTACTTTGATTTTATTATAAATATATAAAATAAGTTTGGAGATAAAAACATGCTTAAATAAATCAATCCTCCTAACACCAATAATATAATAACATGTGATGACTGAAGTTGGGCTACAAAATTTGTAGCTCACCAAAAAGTAAGTCGGGTTTAATTAACTCCTTTTAGCTCAACTCATGTAACTCATTTAAATTAGGTTGACATCCCTAATATATATACACACATTGACTCTCCCAAAATTTTCAATCAAACTTTTTATTGGTTCTGAGAGACGTTCAAGATTTAGTGTTCGAAAAAAAAATATCACTAATAGTGACAGAGGACAACAATAAAAAAAAATTCTTACTAGAAAATACAAATAAAAGAGATCAATCCGCTCTCAAACTAACTTGTAAAAATATAAAAATATATGAAAAAAAACTTAATAAATTTTAACTTATATATATTCACGATATTCACGAGGTTTACATATATAAAGAAAAATGGTCATAAAGCTTAAGGGAAGAGAAAAAGGGAACCGTAATAAAGTTTATCACTATAATTCTAGCTTATGTATAAATGCAACACACAACAACTTCTATTAAAAAAAAAATAATGTACCAACTATTTCAACAACTTACAAGATATTTTTTTTTTTCTTACCCACTTTGAGATTTGGAGTTCGTCAAGTATCAAATTCAAAGTCATGTTTGATTTTAACAAAGTTTATTCTTTATTTATTGGAGAGTGTGGTCCTTTGGAGGAACATGGGTCTCGCTGTTTAAGCTTTAACATTGGGTGGGAATTTGTCTAAAGCTAAAGTCCAAGTCCACTTGTTTGAATGAAATTTTCTATCTTGTTAAAAAGAAAAGAAGTAGACATATGAGTGAAAACGCGCCAACATTATATCTTGTCTATGCCAAAAAATTTGTACAAGTGTACCAGTCAGGAGAAATTCTAAACAAATCTAAAACATAAATGACATTGTCAATGAAACCTAGAAAAAAAGGGATAGAAGTTCAGTCTTTCATCCATGTCTAACCATATATGTGTTAACTAATTTAGGCTCCAGCAGATACAAGTTTACTGATATTTTTGTCCCAAGTCATGAGAAGAGAGACATTTCTATTTCATAATCAAGCCTTTCCAAACGAATCAAAATTTTCTCTTCGAGTTCCACCACTACTTACATTGTTTAAATTCTTCATATTCCCAACATCATTAAGCTAATTTTATGCTTTCTCATTTATGATTCTGGTTCCACACGAATAGAAGTTAAAAAGTTTCATTAATGAAAATAATACATGCTAAATTCAGGAGGGGCCAGAATAGTCATTAGAATTTGAATATGTGCTGGCAGAGCTTGCTTCGAAACTTTCTGATGACAAGAACCATGAGCATTCTGAATCACTTTTCCTTTTTTTACCTCGAGATTGTTCCATTTCATGATTTTGCATCTCGGTACATTCTCTCTCATGCAAGCTTTTATCTTTCCTGTACTCATGTGCGGTATATCAAAATAAAAACGAAAAAATGGCTCTGGAACCCACACGCTATTTAACTCAAACTGTTAATGTGAAATATCATAAATCTATTTGTTAGTTTAATATCTAGAGATTAATAAAAAATAATTAAGAAAAATACTTCTGAATTTTTGGCAATATAAGTTGAAATTTTAAGAGAATAGATGTTACAAATAAAAAAATTATTATTAAAATAACATTTCCATTAATTTCATAGTAATATTTAACTCCCCTCATGGGTGTGCCCAAAATTAAACATTTTTTTTCTATCTCACATTGGTCCAATCCTACACTTCATTAAGCAAAGGTCTCCTTTTTTTTCAATCATGTTATTGTAAATTTAAGGTTAAACTTTAATACATTTATTTAAGTAAATTTTTTTAAATATGGACATATATTTGTGAATTTGTCCTGAATAAATGCATTTAATATTTCAAGATTCACTATCTTAATTTGAAAGAAATAGTTATATATTTTTATCAGTTATTCGTAGAACGTTTAATAAATATAACTATTATTTCTGCAGCGTAATATTTATAAAAAAATGTTTTAATAATTTTAGTGATTAATAAACATTTCAAAATCAGTATTATAGTAAGATTTGGAGTTACCTTGGTCGTAAGATTTCGCCAGAAGTGAGGTCAGCGACTGGGCACTTGAAGTTGACCAAATCTCGCACTTTGATGAAGAGAGCAAAGTCGGGCAGAACTACTTCAGTGGAGGCCAATTCAACGACGCCGTTTGGACACGGTATGCATACCATAGTCTGAAGCCCATACTCGTGCAATTGCCTGGCCCGTTGGCAGGCCGATTCAGATAACCCTGGCCCGGTGAGCCAAACCGGGCTCGAATTAAGGAAAGCGTGGCCCAGCTTGCCGGTGCCGTTGACAAAGGTCTGACCCATGGAGAGGAGAAAGTTCCACTCTAGATCAGTGACGCTGTCCCAGTCATCATGGAGGGCTGAGGGGCCTAAAACGAAGATATTGAGTAACCTCAAAAAGCTCTTGCGCTGGGCCTGCTCTGCTGGCGACGACGCTTTGCGGGCTTTGCCATTGTCCTTCTCGAAGTTGTAATAGCCGTCACCCCAACGGAGAAGGTAATCGGGAGCGGAGTACTCCCAGTAAATTACATACATCCACTTCTCTCTACTACCTTCAAGTATCGTCTGGAACAGCCGTTGGAGGGGAGTCTGATCGGGGACAAACTGGGATCGGCGCAGCGGCGGAATGTTGCCTGACGCGGCGGATTGCGGCGACCGCGGACTGGTGGCCGCCATTACGGAACTAGGAGTCTCGGTTAGATATGTAAGCTCTTACTACACCGTGTTTGTTTTCTCCCTTTATTTACTTTTCTCAACGCGTTTCTTCCTATCTGCATTATACTCGGTATCAATAAATTATTACCGAATCAAAAACAAATTCATATAATATAATTTGTAGAACAACGACTTTCCGCTTACATTTGTATCCATTGCCACACACAACTCATTTTTTATATTTTGTGATTTGACTCGCATTTTGGTTTAACGAAACTATATCTGGGGTAAGATGTTGCGAATAAGAATAAGGGTTAGAGGTAGCGAAATCGGCTACCGGCTCATTTTGACCTAGATACTCGTTGGTCCGAAAAAAATAAAAAAATAAAACTAGATTTGTAGTACTAAAATAGCTTAAAAATCTTGATTGGTATAATAAAATTTGTTTTTAAATTGATATTTTTATTGATAAATTGATCTTTTAACCATAATAATATTTTTAATAGATTTAAATTTATTTATAAATTTGAAAATTCAGGTATTAAGTCATATTATAGGATGAGTTGAAGGATTCTCTCATCAATATTTTTTTAATTTTATATTTTAAATATCTATCTATCTATTTATCTATCTATATATTTTATTTTCATAAGAAGTATATTTTATAAGTCCTAATTACTTCTTCGGTTATCTTTTGAATCTTGTATGATATTATTTAATCTTTAAAATTTGTATTTTTCTCTATTGATGTTAAGTACTACCAATAAATATTTAATATATCATTTTGAACGTGATAACAAGGAAATGTTAATGATAAGTAGATTTTATTATTAAAAAAACAAATTTTAGATTTAATTTAAATTTATAAAATTGACTAATGAAGGAGATATATTGTAATTTAGTTATTTTTATATTTAATGTAAGATTCCCAACATGTTCATATGGATATAGTTTTTACTTTTCTATGTGAAACTATGGAAACATTTGTTTTCAACTATATATACATTACATTTGTTTTAATGTAAGAATAGATATACAAAAATTTTGAAAGCACTAAATATATAAAATATACTAAAATTAAAAAAGAAAAATTACTTTTATATTGGTTTACATGTATAAAAAAAAAAAATTGGAGGAGAAGATCCCTTCACACTAAGAAAAGCTCTGCCACAATTATTAGATAAATGCTACGAATCATTCAAATTATATATATAACTGTTAATAAAATATTTATAGAATTGATTTTAGGGTATCTATATCAAAATTTAATATAATCTTTTTAATATTATCACATTATTTTCTTTCAAAGTTTATGATAAAACATTTGTATTATTTCATTCTTAAAATGTCACTGACTACTTCATTAAATCATTTCTTTGGCATAAGTAATAATGGATTAGAATTATTTATTTTAATTAATACTTTTCAACTATAATATGTTAAAAAATAGTTTTATATTTATAGTAACGTATTAGAACCTATAATTTATTTTTAAATCTAAATAATGTAATACCCTAGAAAATAACTATAGAATAAAATTTAATTTTAGAGATTAAATTTAATAATAGTTAAATATTTTTTTAACAGAAAAGTTGTTTAAGTAAATAAAAGATTATTTACTTTTTATTGTTATAACAACCATCAACTCTCTCTCTCTCCTTAAGAAGATATTCTTTCTCTAAGATATTCTATCTCTCTTAGAAGATATTTTGTTTTGTTATAATAAAAACCACCAATTATCTCTAAGAAGATATTTTCTCTCTAAGAAGATATTTTATTTCTCTAAAAAGATATTCTCTTCTATTCTAATAAAAACTACCAACTCTCTCTTTTTAAGTAGATATATAGATTTATAAAAATCACCATCTCTCAACCAATTTCTCTTTAAAATTTTCTACCTTCTCTCTAGATTTGTGATTTCATAGGTTATCAGATTGACAATCAGAGGACATCCCTAGATTCCTAGTGTTGAGTAGATCAAGAGTGTCCGATCAGATTCTTGAACAGAGTTAGGTTGCTTGTGATTTTAGATTTTTGAGTATCTCTACTCTATAGAGGTAAGGGAAGCTAGTTGCATGTTTTTTTTTTATAAATGTGTGTCTCCTTTGAAATAGAAATTTATTTATAATGTTGATATTTGGTAAGGGAAGCTAGTTTGATTATTTTTCATAACCATTGTAATTGTTTGTTTATTAATGAATTGGATGAATGTTAATGTATTGTATTATGTAGTATCATTGTTTGTGAATGATGTGGTGTGTGATCGAGACATAGTATCTTCAGGAAAGGAGATACCCGTGTTCAGATTATTAGGATGTGCATTGTTTGGGGATTCTAAGGAGGTATCCTGACTCTACTGGTACATTGGATTCATATAGATGAAGTTTACCAGTTGGTGAAGAGTCGAAGGAGATTCATATGGCCAT
>Ga0123340_1004609_pt1 | contig 13097 bp, 4 predicted proteins | sample SirMexnodulemix_FD_89961 | JGI IMG/M metagenome (GOLD analysis project Ga0123340, IMG submission 89961) | Root nodule microbial communities of legume samples collected from Mexico - Siratro Mexico nodule mix | ecosystem: Host-associated > Plants > Roots > Nodule | place: Mexico: Nepantla... | reverse complement strand
ATTGATACCTGGAGAGAGATGAAAGTAATCCATTGGTAGAATGAAGAAGAGAAGAGAAGAGACTATAAGACACAATCCTCACACTCACTCAGATACCCAAAGAGATAAGAATGAAAGCACAGTTGTGAAGATTCCCTTAACCACACCTTTTTACTAACACACTGACTACTACTGGTCTTCCTCCTCTCTATCAATTATTGTTGTGCATGATTGTGGGATGACATTGACTTCCACTTTTATATCTATTGAAAATCTTTCTTTTTTTTATATAATAATAATAATAATATATCTAACAGTCTCCGAATGTTTATAGCTGCTCAGACTGTTAATTACTCATTTCTTATCTCATTCTTATTTAATTCCTATCCCTCAGACACATATTTAAACGTTAGAGTATTCTCTACATGTACACCTCTCGCCAAAATTCAGAATTACGTGAAGTCGGATACTCAAAGTACTCGTAATCAGATTAGGAGACTCCAGCCCCTTACCTCGAATAGTACCAGATCTATAATATTTATTAGAATAATGTTATTTTTGACATAACGTTTATTTTTAATTCCTATTTGATACTAGGGTATTTTTATCCATTCGCATAAGTAGTAAGGATAGTTTTGTCAACTGAGGATAATGTAATGTGGAAGGGCAATTTTGTCTTCTCCTTGAATTGAAATGGATTTTGTTGAGAGAATAGGAAACGATGTCGCGAACGTTTGAAATCAAACCCTCAGTCAAAAAGAAAAGAGTTGTGAGAGAAGTTAGAGCTTGTGCAGCATAGAGAAGTATTTTGTTTTTGTTCGAGAATCGAGAGCTAAGGTTGCTTGTGTGATGACGAGAGATTGTGGTTGTGCGACGACGTCTCGATACGGTTGGGGTGGAAGAAAATCATTTGGTGTTCGGTATTTGTAGTGGTGGTATTACAAGACGAATCGTTTGTTGTTCGACATTTGTAAGTAGTTTATTGATTGTGTTTTTGTGCATTGAGGTTGGCATTGTTTAAAACTAAAAAGGTTTGTCGTTGTGGAAAGTTTTGATTTTTAAGATTTTGGTTGACATCGTTGAATGTGAAAAAGTTTTATTAGTGAACTAAACTCAATATTATTATGCGAATAGTCATTTTTGAGTAGTGGGTTGTGGATTTATAGGGTTTGGAAGTTTGGAAACAAACTTTTTTGGGGAAAAAACTAAAAAGTTGCATGAGGTGTATTTGAGTAGTGGGTTGTAGATTGATAGGGTTTGGAAACACATGAACACATGAACACATATGACTTCTGTTGCAAAAACTTGAACTGAGGTGTCCCCTCATTACAGAAGGGGTAACCTCTGGTGTTTTGCAAGGTGAGAATCACTTATTCTTTTACAAAACAACTGTGGTTACACCTTCTGTATTCCGTTCTATAATGAGGGGTAAATTTTCGCGAATCTTTTATTGGAAGGATATCAAAATAGGGGATAGCTAAGTTAACTCAGCTTTGATCACAAGTTTGGTCAGTGTTTAAAGTGTAATATGTTTTGTTTAATCATGTTCACATTATTTATTAGTGCTGATTTTTACCATGACCAGGTGGTTGTTGAATTATAGTGTTAAATGAAGAGCTCCAATTTGACATTGTGAAAGAAACTGTAGAAGATGGTATTGGTCAATCAAAGCAAAATAAAAACACCAGCTTGATGTACATAAAGATCGTCCAGAAATTAAACAACTGGATGATATTATCCAAGATCAAGAGGAACTAATTATCAAGCTTTAGAACTCTTTGGGTTGAATTTCCTAAGAAAAGAAGAAGGTCTTCAAGGGTTACTGCAAGAAATGTAAAAGGTTGTAAAATTTGATTGTTGTTAATATAATGAAACAATTTGGATGAACTTATTGTGAGTGCATGAAATTGTTAGTGCATGAAATTGGTTTAAATGTCATGAATTTATTTGGATGACCTTGTTAGTGCATCACACATATATATTTTGGTACTTGTTATTGCATTATGTGTGGAATGTTGAAACATATGATTTGAGTAGCCAAAACTTGAACTAAGATATTCCCTCATTAAGGAAGGGGTAACCTCTAATGTTTTGTAAGGTCAAAACCAGTTTTGTTGCACAGAGGTGTGTGAATTGAACATAATTTGGTCAATAAAAGCTTGATTAATCCTTATTATGGGTGTAATTGAAGAAGTTAAGAAATTTATTTGTGAATATGGTCCTCATGAACACGTCTGCGTTGAGTTGCCAAAAGTTGAACTTAGGTGTCCCGTTGTTAAAACATAGGTAACCACTGATGTTTTGCTACATGAAAGAGTCATTCATCTTTGTTATGGTTGTAATTGAAGAAGGTAAGAAATTAATATGTCAAAATGGTCCTCATCAACGCATTTTAGTTCAGTTGCCAAAAGTTTAACTGAGGTGTCCCATCGTTAAAACATGAGTAACCGCTAATGTATTATAAGATCAGAACCAATATTTATGCACACAGATGTATCAATTTAACATATTTTGATACTTCAAAGAGTCATTCATCTTTCTTATGGTTGTAACTGAAAAAGGTAAGAACTTAATATGTCAAAATGATCCACATCAATACTTCTGAATTCAGTCATTAAAAGTTCGACGGAGGTGTCCCCTAGTTAAAGCTTGGGTAACCTCTAATGTTTTCACATGTCAGATGGCCTGCATCATGTCCTACAAATCAAAACATAACAAAACACCCGAGAATGTTCAAACTTTCAAACACTTAAATAAAATAACTAATTCATGGTAGCAAACAATTCACGAAAAACCAATCAACACACCCACCCATCGCTCATTCAAAAGGAAATAACTTTCAAAAGGAGCACACAACCCATCTTTCTCGGCACCATACACAGAAGAAACAAAAAGATTCAAACATCACAACCCTAAATCCCTAACAAAAATCATACCTCAACAAAAAACTAAGTCGTCAAACCACAAAAATGTCTTCCCTTTTCAATAAAAACCCCATAAAAGACGAACCTTTACTTTAACCACCACAAACCCTAAACCCCAAACGGAAATCAAACATCAAAAAACGAACCTTTACTTTTTCATCAACAACCAAGAACAAAATTGTAAAACGAGCAATACAACTTTCTTTTTCATCAAAAATCACATAAAAGACGAATCTTTACTTCAACCACCATAAACCCCAAACGGAAATCAAAAGTCAAAAAATGAACCTTTACTTTTCCATCAACAACCAAGAACAAAATTGTACAACGAGCCATAAAACTTCCTTTTTCATCAAAAATCACATAAAAGACGAACCTTCACTTCAACTACCACAAACCCCAAACGGAAATCAAACCTCATAAAATGAACCTTTTCTTTTCCATCAAGAACCATGAACAAAACTGTAAAACGAGCACTAAAACTTCATTTTCCATAAAAAATAACATAAAAGACAAACCTTGACCAAAAACCCACCACACCTTCACAGTAACAACGCCACTAAATTAGAACCCCTTAATCCATCACTCTAATGGTGACGAACCCTAAACCAATACAACATACAGAAAACAAAGGTCGCTGGAAAGACAAGAGGACGGAGACGAGAGGAGGCAGAGAGACTTCGCGCGAGAAGGGACACGAGAGGAGGGCAGAGAGAGTTCGTGTGCCAATGTTTTGGGTTTTTGGTTTTCAAACCTCAGCCAAACTTCAAATCACTATCACTTTACACTACAAATTAAAATGATATATTTTTACCACATCAACAGTGTCAAATAAAGATGATGCCACATGAGAAATATTGAGTACTTGTGGGTTTAAGTATTATTTAAAATAGTAATTACTCCTAATTTTAGAGTTGTTGGATTTAAATTTATGTTTTGAGTCCTAAGTTAAAGAAAATCATTTAATTTCAATTATTGTGAAATTTCAGCTATAAAAGAATGAAAAAAATGATAGATTGGAATATTCATGAAGAAAAGAAATAAAAAGTTTAAAATAGAAAAAAAGTCTAAGAGAAAGGTCACTTAACCTAGGCCTAAAACCAAGTTTAAAAAGGAGATTTTTAGGGTTTTTTTGAGGCATCAAGACCTAGAGGACGTAGGCAGACCATTAGAATCAAGATTTTCTTCTTCTTTTGCAATCTTCCTTTCATTGATTTGTAATGGCTACCATGGGTAGCTAAATTTTTCATCTTTGAGATTGAATATAATATTTTGAACTCATTTGTATTTTGGTGAAATATAATATTCAGTTTCTACTCAATTGGTATTTTCATCTTATGCTTAATGCTAGATTTTATCTGATCAATAGAGTTTTGATTTTGATTCTTAAATTTAACTAGGAAATACTTTTGAGTTTCTGACCTAGATGAAAATATTCAATATATTGGAATACTAGGGGTAGGTTTCAGTATATTGATTGCTATAACATCTGTTCTTAATATTGGGTAATTTATTAAATAACTGAGGGATCAATGTTTAGGAAATTACCTTATAAATTTCATATCAGAGAAATGGGTGTGAATGATTTTTATATGTGCATCAATAGTAAGTAGTTATGAATATTATATGTTTTTATCAAATCCAAAATATGAATGAGGGAGATAGATGAAGTTGATTCCAGAGTCTTTCTAGATCTTGAAAACTTCTTTTTATAATTGCTATTTATTCTTTAATTGTCGTTATTGCTTATTAATTTAAATTACTCTCAAATCATCTTGAAACCTTTAATTGCTTAGTGAGTTGTGAATTTGAGATTTGATAGCAAAACTGTTCTCTGTGGGATCAACATCCTTACTTTATAAATCTATATTATTTTTTATTCAGTACACTTGTCGAAAAAAGTTAACAACGGAGACGAGAGGAGGCAGAGAGACTTCACGCGAGGAGGGACAAGAGAGGAGGGCAGAGAGAGTTCGCGTGCCAATGTTTTAGGTTTTTGGTTTTCAAACTTCAACCAAACTTCAAATCACTATCACTTTACACTATAGATTAAAATAATATATTTTTACCACATTAACAATGTCAAATATAGATGACAACACGTGTTGATATCAACGTAACATTACTCGTGTGTGTAGGTTGGTATAAGGACTGTCAATGTAGACCGGTTTTAAGTTTGCACATTGTAAACAAAATCTAAAACTCCTTCGACTTTAACTTTTTGTATAGTGTATTTATTTCACAAAACTCACGAGTTAAACAGTAAGCTTATATATGTAAAGATGGATCGAAAATTTTGTAAATATCATTTTGATATTCAACAATTTATTTAATTTATTAAACAATGTACAACTAACAAAAGTAAAAAGGTTAAATTTTTAATTGAATTGAATTTGGTAATATATTTAGGTGTAGTGGATATGAATAAAACTATCTCCGAGTTGTGCTAGCCTAATTAAAGTTAAAAAAAAAGTATTATCATTTTTTAAATGAATTTTACTTTTATTTAGTATGAATGTTTCAACCTAAATTTAAACTCATCCTAAAATTTAATATAAAAATGAAAAGTGAAAAATGTCCTTTAAAAATCTTTATATGTATTTTAAGATATTTTTTCAAATGTATTAAAAAAGCAAACTATTACTTTCGAAGAAAATTGAATTTAGTATTCAATGCAATAAAGAAATAGAAATGGTGGATTTTAGATTTTTTAGATTGACAGCTTATAGAAAAATCAATGTTATATACCAAAAATATATTTATTACAAACATAAATACATTTTTTTTTATAAATTAGTAATAAAATATTAATTAGCAACGATAAATGAGGAATACTTTTAGCAATTAATCTACTTATTCATGCATAGTTCAATCAACATATTTGTAAAGTAAACGAGATTTGAGAATAAAAAAACTCACTACAAATCAACAATAGTTTTGTCATAAAAGAAAAACTGGGAGCTCCACACTTGATGTAAGCTTAGGATAGTTAATTAGTTTGCTCCAAAAGTCTTCAATGTTTCTCTATTCACTTAAGTTTTGCAAAAGTCTTCAAATAGATTTGGTTTGTTCCAAAAATATTCTACTTGTTTCAACGATTCCGATTATTGCAATGGTGGCGTTGATATTGAAAAAATAAATAAAAAATGAAGAACTGAATATCATTAATCTCAAAACAGAAATGGTCTTGCAACTATTGTGGCTTTGAACACTTCCTAATTATAGGTGTACAAGAGGTTCAATTGTATATATTAATCATTCATCATTAGAACCCTTTACCATGAAAGTTTCTACCTTATTTTTATAGAAAAAAACGTCCCATCATTTTAATATAATCTAATATGCTCCAAACAAAATACTGTTATTTTTTCATTTTTGGTGTGCTTCCTAGCTTGTTCACATAAGAAACAAGCAGTGGCAAGTGGTTACCAATTCAGAATTTAATTAAAGAAATGCCAACACCTGATCAAATGGCATTAGTTAAATGCCATGCAGCCACCAGAAAAGCCTGGAAAATGTCCCAATGAACTTAAGCTGCTATTGCTGTCATCACTCTTTACCCTCTTGCTAGAGGTCAATTAATATGTTATGTGTTGTAGGATTTGAGTTAGGTTTAATTTCATTTTCTAATTTCTAACGTTTAAGGTAAAAATAAGAGACAAAGTCATGAGCATGAAGAGAAAGGTTCAAGGGCAGACAAATTCAACTTACACTTATTTTAGTTTGCAGGGTACAACACGGTTTTAATTTGATTATTCACCTAAGCAAAAACGTCACGAGTAATCTCACTAGAAATAAACCTATAAATACTTTTGCTTGAGCTCAATTTCTCTCCATCTCTTGCTTAATCAATAGTCAACAACATTATATACACAAACGCAACTTTCTTTCTTGTCTTGTCTTGCAACTTTATCAAAGAAACAACAACAACAATGAATAATACTCCATGCTTGCTTCAAATGGTTTCTACTTTGGTTTCGATTCTAAGTATTTCATCATTGGCCTCAGCATCTCTGGAAGTGGGTTTCTACAGCTCCACATGCCCATCTGCTGAAGCAATAGTGAAAGGCACTGTAGAAAAAGCAATTTCTGCCAATCCAGGCATAGCAGCTGGTATCATCAGAATGCATTTCCATGATTGCTTTGTTAGGGTAAGTTCACTTCAGTTGTATATAGATGAGCTTGTTCTTAATCATTTCAAAGAGAAGAAATGTTAAAAATATATCAGTTTCTGATTCTGAAATTGCTGTGGTGATCAGGGATGTGATGGTTCTGTGTTACTAGCATCCTCACCGGGTAATCCAACAGCCGAACGAGACAATTTCATCAACAACCCAAGCTTACGTGGGTTCGAGGTGATTGAGGAGGCCAAGAACCAATTGGAGGCTGCATGCCCTAATACAGTATCGTGTGCTGACATTTTGGCCTTCGCAGCACGAGACAGTGCTTCCAAAGTTGGTGGCATAAACTACGATGTTCCATCAGGACGCAGAGATGGTCGTGTCTCTATTGGTGACGAAGTGACAGAGAATCTTCCTGGACCAGGTTTCAGTGCTGATCAACTCCTTGGTAACTTTGCACAAAAGGGTTTGTCTGCAGATGAAATGGTGACACTTTCAGGAGCACATTCAATCGGTGTGGCACATTGTGGTGCCTTCTCAAATCGCTTATACTCTTTCAGTGACACAATCAAACAAGATCCCTCACTTGACCCTTCATACGCTGAAACCTTGAAAACCAAGTGTCCTCCACCACCCCCCATCACAGACACCACAGTTTCTCTTGAACCTTCCACTCCTATTCGTTTGGACAACAAATACTATGAGGGTTTGATCAACCACCGTGGCTTGTTCACATCAGATCAGACCCTGTTCGCCACTCAATCCACAAAGGAAATGGTTGAAAGCAATGCATACAATGGTGCAAGTTGGGCTCAGAAGTTTGCCCTAGCAATGGTTCACATGGGTTCTATACAAGTCCTCACTGGCTCCGAAGGTGAGATAAGGAAGCAGTGCAGCTTTGTTAATTAGTTAACAGCAATATTTCCCTTAAAAACACTTCGTTAATTTGTTCTTATTTTCCATTCATAAAGGGGAAATTGAAATGGTTTGCAGTTGTTCTTCTATGTTTTTGAGTCGTACCAAGTCAAGTGTATATACCCTCTAGGGCGGTTATTTATGTGCCTTAATTACCTCTTCTTGTAATGCTTGTTTTGCTGATAAATAATAATACCCTTTTTTCCCTAGCATTTGAATAATGTACTTTCCGTTGACAAATTAACTCAACTTCTTTGAAAAAGTGGAGCCATCATTTATTTTGACAAAAACAACTTATTGATAATCAATATCCATAAGGAACCATTCAATTTTGACTTAGTATATTAAAAATAATTTTAAGTAAATGGGTCCAACATTTTATTTTTTTATGCTTAGTACCTGTTCAAAATTCTATTACTTCAAATAAATATTTTAAGAGTGAAAAGTACAACCAAAATAGGCAATTTTGAACTATCTCAAAATTTGAAGGTTTATATAAGATTACAAGTTTAATCTGAAAAATCACATATAGGTGGATTGGAATCCACTCAACATACCACCTTCTAGTAAAGAACATTTTTTAGGGTTTTAACTAGTAGGATGTAGTAGAAAATGTAATATTGTATGGAGAAATGTGTGGATTTCATGTATACGGATAATATGGACCAATAAAAATAATATTGTGTTTGGAAACTTAAAATTTGATGTATAAGAGATATTCACAAATACTTAAGTTAAAATATGGGCTTGGATAATTAGAAAATATAGGATAACCACCTTTGACCATTTTGATTGGTGTTTGAACTCTTTAAGTTGTCTGAAGCTTCTTTCTTAAGTTGAAATGAGAAGGTGAATTAGCTGGGGTTTTTCTTTTTTGCAGAAATCTAGTATATCAACAATATAAGTAACCATATTTTGTTATATGATGATAGTCTATGTATGGAAGGACATTAGCTAGATTCGAGTTGGTATAATGGAATGATTTAAGCAAGTGAACTTTGCTATGATTTGCCTAGTTGGGACTGCTGCACACATAGACACATGTACCACCCATCATTTGCTAGAAGCAAGTGCAAAATGTTTCTCTGTTTTAGTGAAAATTAAGAATTGGGGTCATATTGACATATCTATCCCACTATGCATAAATATAGTTATCTCTTCGTTCCTTGAGTTTACTTAAATTTTGTTTGAACTTTTATGCTAGTACTTAAGAAGATTAGATCCTGGTTTTATTGGAGATGTTTATTTGTAATGCTGGAGGGCGATTGGGAAAGGGTCTATGAGAAATGAAAAATGTACATGGTTTACTTTTTCAAGATAGGTGGCTGCCAACGGTAAACACAAGTTCAGACGACATCTTTGTACTTAAATTATGTTGTACGAAAAGCACAATCTTTGGTATCCAAAACACAACCTATAGTTGGAATGAGGTGGATAATTAAACTGCTATAATTCTAAAAAGAGAAGGAATACACCCAATGTAGTTAGTTACTGCCACATCGTATCACACTAAATTTAAACTTGTATCACTATGTGTTAAGACTTTATTCGGCAAGTATACCGAGTCACAAGTAATATAGTGAGTTAAGTAAAGATGTCGATTTCTCAGAGAATAGTTCTGTTTTAGATTTTAAATTCACGACTCACTAAACAAATAAAAGTTTCAAGATGATTTGATAATAATTTGAGTCAAGAAACATAAAAAGAACAATTAAAAATAAGTAACAATTGTAAAAAGGAGTTTGCAAGATCTAGAAGGACTCTAGGATTGAACTTCATCTCTCACTCATTTATGTTTTGGATTTGATAAAAACATATAATGTCCGTAACTACTCACAATTGATGCACATATAGAAATCATTCACACCGATTCTTCTGATATGAAATTCATAAGGAAATTTCCTAAACACTGATCCTTCAGCTCTTTAGTAAATTACCCAGCATTAAGAACAGATGTTATACACAATCAACACATCGAAACCTATCTCTAGTATTTCAATATATTGAGTATTTTCATCTAGGTCAGAAACTCAAAAGTACTTCCCAGTTAAATTTAAGAATCAAAATCAAGACACTATTGATCAGATAAAATCTAGCATTAAGCACGAGATGAAAACACTAATTGAGTAGAAACTGAATATTATAAATAAAAATCATCAAAATATGAATGAGTTCAAAAGATTACATTTAATCCCAAAGATGAAGAATTAGCTACCCATGATAGCCATTACAACCCAATGAAAGGAAGATTGCAAGAGAAGAAGAAAATCTTGATTCTAGTAGTCCGCCTCCGTCCTCTAGGTCTTGATTCTCCGTCATCTAGGTCTTGATGTCTCCCAAAACCCTAAAAATCTCCTTTTTAACTTGGTTTTGGGCCTAGGTTAAGTGGCTTTTCTCTTGGGCTTTTTTCTATTTTAAACTTTTTATTTCTTTTCTTCATAAATCTTTCAATCTATCATTTCCTTCATTCTTTTATACCTGAAATTTCACAATAATTGAGATTAAATGATTTCCTTTAACTCAGGACTCAAACCATAAATTTAAATCCAAAAACTCTAAAATTGGGAGTAATTACTACTCTAAATACACTTAAACCAACAAGTACTCAATATTTCTCATGTGTAAAAACACTCAAAATTGGTACTTATCAACTCCCCCCAACCTAGAATCTTGCTTGTCTTTAAGCAAAGTAATTGGATTCACACACAAAAAATTTTCCAAAACAAAAACAGTGGTTGCTCAAAAATCAGACCCATGGTTCAATCATCAGACAACGTTCATTTTCAAAACTAGAATTCAATAAGAGAGATCAGATATTCTAAGTCAAATTAAAGCAGGAAAAAGACACAATCAATCTACAAGAGAAATAACTCAAACAAAGACATGATAATCTAATTGAGGAATTTCTCTCTTAATATCTCACAGGGTAGTGTCTCTCTCAACTTCCATTGACTCTGAACAAATCAAAGTTGCCTTTTATTTTTAGTCAAATCACAAACACACAATCAACATGGATCTTAAGGTCTTTTAAAGGTTGTAATGAGGCTGGGCTATCAAGAAGATTGGTTTTTCTGATAATAAAATGCATACTTCAGACAAGAAGAACATATCTACAAATGAGACAAAATTTCCCTTAGAAAGAATTAATCTACCAACTCTTGATTTCATCCAACCATCATTTTTTTTTGAGTAATTCACTCTTTTGTTTATTTTTCTTTTTCTCTTTTTTTTTTCAATTTTTTTTTGTAAAACAAAAGAGTGAATTATCTAACCCATTTCTTTACATAACTAGCATCTCAAAGCTAAATCAACCCTTCCCATTATAAAAATTGCACCTATGTTCTCCTTTCTTAAGCATGCTACAAGGGTGGAAAATCAAATATCAATAGAAGGTTAGGGTGCAACAAAGAAAATTTCAACTCAAAGGGTTATCAAAAGAATTTGTTATGAACTATACTTGGTTGGCTTTTTCGGCTCTGGGTTTAAATATCTAAATACAAAAATGTCTTAATCATCTCCAAGTTTTCCTATGTGAAGTAAAATAACACAAAAAATCAGGCAACATCAACTTGATACATTACTTAGTGGAACTCTCAACTGTTTAAAGATTCACAACTCACTTGGCTAATTGGTTTTAATTCCTGAATTTTTATCAAGTCTTGTTCTAGTCATAACCTTGTTCAATTTTCATGCATCAATGACCCACTCAACTTAACTCAAAATTCTAATCTCTTAAAAATTTCTCAATACTAAGTTGATCTGACTTAGAACAATCATGAGTCTAATTTCCACTTAGCCACATAATTAAGCTAAGTACCACACATCAAACATAAAAATAACAAATAAAAGTAACAACAATAAATACGGAATGGAAACTCAATCACAAGCATACTACAATATTTAATTAAAGAAAAAAAAATATTTTATCAACAATCTTCCCTCATAATCCTATCAAAGTCGGTGTCAATTATGCATCCGGATGTTCTTCTACTGCAGCTGTGGTTGTGCCTGCTCCACCTCCCCCATGAAAATTAGGCCTCTCCCTAGGCCATGCGACACAAGAGCTGAATTGGTTAGGTAAAAGAAATTGAGGCCAAAGAACACTTACCTCGAAGATTATGCAGTGGAAATTCAAGATTGAAATTCAAGATTGGAAAAGATTGAGCAAATGTGGCTCACAAGGGTGAGGGCAAGAGGGGAGTGAGCCCTTTAGGATTCTACATTTTTTTTTGGCGAAAAATTTCCCCGGAGCGAGATCAACCTCGCCCAGGCAAAAATACTCCAGTAAGCACCCTTAATTTTCGCTCAAACGAGATATTCTTCGCTCGGGCTAACTTCACATCGTCAAGATCCTCGCCCAAGCGAAACCAGTTTCACCCGGACAAAAATGCTGCAATGGGCAGCCTTAATTTTAGCCAAGGCAACTCCCGGCTCGCCCTGACGAAACCATTCCAGTAAGCACCTCCTATTTTCACCCAGGCGAAATCAGCTTCGCCCAGGCGAGAGTTGTAGTTCAAATTTTTTCATATTTTCTCTGCAAAATTCGCCTAGGTGACTCTCAGCTCGCCCAAGAGAAAACATTCTTGCACTTATGAGATTTAGGATCTTTTAACTTCACTGCTCCATGAGGCCTTCTTTGCCTTTGGACACTGTTCTTGGGAATTTTCCTCGCCTTTTCAAACTTTTCCCAACATTTCTGCACTTCTTTTTCTTCCCCTTTATCTATTTCATCAATGACAAGAATTTTTATCAAAGGATCAAATGCATGGATCCTCTTTTCCTGTTCAGCTCAAACTTCATCTAAAACATCAACTCTAAAACATTCTTTTGCACCACTTGGATGTTTCATAGCTTCTATGACATCAAAGCTTACCTCTTCATCTTGTGCACACACCTTAAGTTTCCCTTTATCAACATCAATGATGACCTTGGGAGTTTTCATGAATGGTCTTCCTAATATCAGGGGGACTTCAGCATCCTCCTCTATGTCCATGACCACAAAGTCAACTGGAAATAGAAATTTGTCCACCTTCATTATCATGTCTTCAACAATTCCATAGGGATATTTTATAGACCTATCAGCTAGCTGTAGAGTCATCCTTGTAGGTCTCACTTCAACATCTCCAATCTTCTTTAGCATGGAGAGAGGTATAAGATT
>Ga0123340_1004598_pt1 | contig 13106 bp, 8 predicted proteins | sample SirMexnodulemix_FD_89961 | JGI IMG/M metagenome (GOLD analysis project Ga0123340, IMG submission 89961) | Root nodule microbial communities of legume samples collected from Mexico - Siratro Mexico nodule mix | ecosystem: Host-associated > Plants > Roots > Nodule | place: Mexico: Nepantla... | reverse complement strand
GCCCCACTCCCTTCCCCACCCCCATAACCACTACCAGCACCCCCTGCACCACCGCTTCCTCCTCCTCCACTTCCACCTCCACCACCATAACCACCCCCATTTGCTCCACCTCCGCCATATCCTTCACCACCACCTTTACCAGCCCCTCCTCCATATCCACCTCCATCAGCACCACCGCCACCGCCACCACCGTTTCCTCCACCACCACCGTGTCCACCACCCGCAGCCCCATATCCAGCACCGGCACCTTCACCTCCTCCAGCTCCTTCTCCGTAGCCACCACCACCGTGCTCTACCGCGGCGCCTCCTCCTCCTCCTCCGCCGCTTCCTCCACCACCGCCATATCCACCAACAACAGTACCAACATGCAAGTTCACACGGTCCTCTAGAGTGAGGAGTGTTCTAGCAGCAGAGCAAACGCCTAAACAAACAAACACAAAAAGAATGTTACCAAGAACTACTTTAGAAGTTGCCATTGCAAAGTGTGGTTTTGGAATGCAAAGTGCGTGTAGTATATATAGTAATGGGCCTGGCCCATTACAGAAATGGAGGGGCCCTAAAGTGTGTTTTAACATGGCCCACTGCACATGCGGGGTTGGGTAGAAGTACAGAAAATGGCACTATAAGACCCACTGGTGTGCTTTTGCTGGCAACCACAACCATTACATTGATCTTGTTCTCACTTCTCACTGTGCTACCTACGCAAGCCCATGTTAGAAACCTATTCTCCTTTCTCTGATAAAACGTATATCCGTTTTCTCTTGAGGTTGTCGGAATCATTCATCTTGGATGTTCACACTTAGCACTGCCCACTGGAACTAATTTTCTTTTTTTTTCAAATTTTTTCATGATGTGGATTTATCCTGATATACCACTTGGCTTTTGTGCATATTTTAACCTTTTCTTTTTGATATTGCAAAATAATTTCTTGATGAATGGAGTCGGATTGTGTGAATGAGTTCCAATTAGTGACCATTGGGAATCCATTTTCAGTTGAATCTAGAAGGGATTGAAGATATTGTGCTCAGTTTGTTGGGTAAATTGTGATTATTAGTTGTACCAAATTTATACTGTTTTTGAGGTACACATATACTATATCATAATGTGCTGTACATTGGAATATCATAATAATGTGTAGATATTTCACCAATTGGTCTTTCTTAAATAGTAAGGAGCATTATTCTGAACTCGGGGAAATACATTCAAATTACTATTAGGATGAAACAACACATAGAGAGTAGTATATAAAGGAAATTTTGTTTTAAACAACACATAGAGAGTAGTATATAAAGGAAATTTTGTTTTGTTTGCAGTGGCAATGGTTTGGGTGGACATTTCCATGTCAATAAGAAGAGCCTTTTCTGCATGTGGGGATGTGTGAATTGGATGATAAGGTCCGAAGCATGAAATTGTTGGTTCAATTTGAAGACACTTACGCTTGCCCTTTACCTTACTCCAGCTATATATCACTAACATTAAACTTCTGGAGTAGCAGTAGATGAAACTGAAAGTATGGTATAGTGGATGATCACATGAAAATTGGAAGATTGCGGGATCCACCCATCATCTTCTGCTTGTCTAGTGGATTGCCCTTTTCTCCTTCACGCTTTTCTTCCAGCAGAAATGTTTGACTCTAGCAGCAATACATGTTGCCCACTACTTCGTCAAAGATGAGTTACCAAGTAAAATCAAAAGAAGGAACAAGCTACCATGTAAAATAAACAAGAACATCAAGCTACCACAACTAAGCATTTAAGTCTCCAGCGTTGTATTTTCGTTATTTGATATAGCTTTCCATCATTTTTTATTTATATTAATTCAAACTAAATTATGATGAATCTACATAATGTTGCCAAGTGACTTATATATAGTTGAAGGGAGTTTTGTTTGATACGCATTGCGACATATATTACAATAGGTCCATGAGGATAAAAACTATATTAATTTATTTAAAATATATTTTTTAGTAACATTTATTAAGTTATATTTGGTGCAAATCATTTGCACATTTACACTTCTTTTCCTTACTGCATTTTGACACCCTGATATTAAATACTCGAAGAATTGGCTTAAATGAAAGGATGAATTTGTTTGGATGAGCAAAACATTCTAATTGTCAATATACAAAAGTCTTCTTTGATATGTGTCTAAACTCTTCCGTAACTCCATAACCTTTAAGTATAAATAGCTTCCTTGCTTAAGAGCCACCATATGCTTAGCTTCTATAGTATATACAACAATTTGAAACTTGGATAACCAACCTGTCATCCAATATAAAATCTATTTTATTAAAATTAACTATATAATTTGAAATGACATAATCCTTGACAACAAACACTTGTCTGCCAGGGTCTGAAATTAATTCTTGACTTCTTTCCCTGTGCTCTTGTACATATCATATTATACATATATAATACTTTCCACGTAAATAAATATTTGAGATATTTCTACCGTAAAATATAACTAAAATTGGCTTACATAAATTTGAACTACATATAAAGAATTGGAACTACAGAAAAAATGATATCATTTTCAACTTAAAATTTTATAATATTGAATATATGAGTTTTTTTTTATATATTATTAAACTTTTTTATTTTTACTTAATGTAAAATCTGGATACGCAATAAACTTGGATAGAAAAACAAAATTCAAAACATTTCGAAAGTTAAAAGGTAAACTAAGACGCGAAAAAAAAAAGTTCAGAGACAGAAGTGGTGAGTTGGTGTAACTCTCAGGACAAAATATATAATCAAATATATATTATATGCCTTCTTTAATAATCTGTAAATCTTGATTACCATTTTACTTGTTAAGTTTAAAATTAAATTGTGAGACTTAATTATTTAATCAAGTGACTAAATTTTAAATGAATTATTTAATTGTAATATAGGTTTATAAATTTTTCTCAATGATGTAGACATGTAGTTATTAGTTATTGGATGGGCTTTGTACCTTCTGGGCCTATGTGTCCTTAGAGAGTGCTTCTTCATGCACATCTACACCTTCATAATTTTCGTAATTCCAATATTGACTATGACTAAAAAATAAAAATGTCTATTCATAAGCTTTAAAACTTTCGGATTGTAAAATCTGGTAGGAAGTTATATGCCTACGGATTCTACAATCCAAATTGATCGGATTGTAGAGAATTCGTAGACTAAAAAGTTTTGTTATGACTTTCATATTTTACAATTCAAAATTTTAAAGGTTATGAAAATTATTTTCGAATTGAAATAGGCACCTCCAATTTCAAAAGCTTTAAGGTATGAAAATGGTTTTTAGATTATGCAATTCAGAAGTTTATGTTTAATAAAATTGACTTTCTAATTACACAATCCGAACTTGAATTTGACAAATAAAAAAAGTTTAAAAGTAGAAGAAGTCTTCAAATGAAGATAGATTTGTTAGTGAATTGAAAGAGTGTAAGTAGTGAGGCAGGTAATCGAGGTGGAAAGAAAGAGATGGTGAATTGAAGGAGTGTAATTAGTGAGACAAGTATTCAAACTTTTCAATCTATCCATTGTGTCCAATGGAGAATGGAGGAAAAGATAGTGCATGAGGAAACCAAATGGAAGGAGAAAATTCTCTCTCTATTGCCTAAAACTCATTAATTAATAATTAATATACAAAAAAAATTAAAATCAAAACAATGTGAGTCAAGTGGAAAATCTAGAAAAAGATAATAAATGAGAAAATCAAAAGCTTAATGAGTTTGAAGGAAAAACTTCTCTATTTTTTCCATTGTCCAAAACTGCATTAATGCACAAATAAATTAAAGCTAAAAGATGTGGGGTCAGAATAGGTTGGTGGAAAATTGAGAAAAAGATAATGAATGAAAAAACTAAAAGCCTAATGAGTTTCAAGGAGAAACTTGTAATTTTTTCATTCCATTGTCCAAAAGGCCATTAATTAATTAATACACAAAGAAATTAAAACCTTGGGGGAGAATTGAGAAAAAGATACTGAATAAGAAAAAAAAAAGTCTAGCCTAATGAATTTGAATGACAAAATTTTATGTCTCTCCATTCAATGACTTCCGGAACTTCCAAATTATGCAATCCCTCCCAAAGTCACTAGAATTTTGCAATCCTGAAGTCATGCTCAAAATGTTTTACCTTTCCAATTATAGAATCCTAACAAATATAAAACTACCGAAATTAATATTCCTATTCACCGTCGTCTAATACACTAAATCAACTCTATACAAAATAATACAAAACACATGACAAACTTTACTTTTATTTCAATTTGGAATGGAGAATGAAGGACCAACAAAGACAATGAGCAAGTTGAACAGTATTGAAGGCAACGAAGGATATGCTGAACGAGGAAGGTACAGGATTCAATTTGAGGGTGAAGGAAGATGAAAGGTCGTGTTCGATTAAAAAATTAATTTTAAAGATAAAATCATCTTTTTTTCGTACGGTGTGGAAATACAAGAAGATATCATAGAGGTGGAGAAAGAAGCTCTCGTCCTTTGAAAAAGATATGGACATTCGATCTTCGAGGTGCATATGGAGGTGCGAAAAGAGGACATTGGATCTTCGAGGTGCATATGAAGGTGCAAAAAGAGGCTCTCTGGATCTTCAAGGCCAATTTGTGTGCATGAACCCAACCTTAGGAGAGAGATATTTAAAAAAACAATAATACATTCGGTAATGTTTTCACGTATGTCCCTTGTAGACTGATTCTTCCTGCACCTCCATGCTAATTTTCTGGATCTTCGTAATTTTGATATATTTCCATTTTAATATTAAAAAAAATAAAAATAATCTTTATTAATGATAATTGCGTTTTAATTTTTTTTTCTCTTCACGAATTGTTTGTATATTATATAATCTACAATAATTTTTCTTACACCTCTACGTTACGGTACAACCCGTAATATAAAAAAATTTATAAATATATTATGATTTGTAGAATCGGTAATGTATTTCTTTTATCAACTTTTGTATAGAATCAACAAATGCATTTTCTACTTCATGAACCATGGCTTCACTAATTGAATGCCCATATCATATTCGACAAGTAGAATCGATGGCTTCCCTGATTGCGTGTTAGGCAGTAGAAATTATCAACAAGCCCGATTGTACGAAAACCACTCTTTTCTTTTTCTTTTTTTTTTACTTTCTTTCCTTTCATGCCTTTATTTCCTATTATTTCCATTCCACGCTCATGTCCGGGATCACTGTAGTTAAAGTCTCTCTCAGTTTTTGCGTTTTGGTTCAGTGCAACACCGCAAACTCTACCTTTATCCATATGCATGCCATCTTTTAAACTGATATTAAAAGGGGAAAGAGAAAGATATAGGGGAAAGGAGCGACTAATGAAAAAGAAAGAAGCAACGTCGGTATCAGGCTGAGGTTCACAAAGTATAAAAAAAAATACATTACGGTTGTATTTAAAAATTTATTTATATTACGGGTTGTACAACCCGTAATGTAAAAAAAAATTTAAATATATTGAGAGTTTTACAAACCATAATGTATTTATAATTTTTTTTTGTAATGTGGGTTGTACAATCTGTAATATAATTTTTTTTAAATATATTACGGATTGTACACACCGTAATGCATTTAAAAAAAAAAATTGTGTTACGGGTTGTACAACCCGTAATGTAAAATATGTAAAAAAAAATTACGGGTTGTACAATTCGTAAAAATAATATTTTTAATTGTATTACGGTTTGTATAACCTGTGAAGAGTTTTAATTGTATTATGATTTATACAACCCGTAAAGAGAAAAAAGAAATTGAAACACAGTGACTATTGATAAAGGTTATTTTTGTCTTTTTATCAAGGTTAAAATAAGAATATGTCAAAATTATGGAGGTACAAGAAGAACCAGTCTCCCTTGTATTGGCTTTGTTTACTAAAAACATAGGCTTTGTACCTTCTGGGCCTACTTCTCCTTTGAAGCCCAGTATGGACACTGGATCTTCAAGGCCCATTTGTGTGCGTGAGCCCCAACCTTAGGAGATATATTTAAAAAAAATAATACATTCGGTAATTTTTTTACGTGTGTCCCGTGCATTGTTCTTGTTCACTAAAAATATGGCTCAAAAGGATTGGTTGTGACACTTTTTAATAAAATTTATATAATTTCATTCAATAATGCAAAATATATTAAAAAATTATATAAAAGGGCCTGGGCCCCACAAAATTGGACGCTCCTGGAATATTTTAACTAAACTTACAAAATATTGATTTGAAAGCGTAAAATTTTAGAAAGATATATAAATATATACTCCTTGTTCTTTCTTGAGTGTCGGGGTTTACGAGAAAAGTATTATTTATTTATTTGTTTGTTTTCAAAGTTCCAAATCCTTTTCTCAATTATATCGAACATAATTTTTAATTAATTTATACATTTATGATGAGTGAAAACAAAAACAAAAACTAGTAATATGTATTTATTATAGAATATAAATGAAAATGTTAAAATAAAAACTTTATATCTATTTAATAAAAATGGAAAAACAATCTGGAGAAGAAAAGTTAAAGGGTGTGGAAAAGCCTGATGCGTTGTTAGTTTGGTGGTTTTCTGATTGTAGCTACTGATAAGGTTCAAATAACTGGAGGGTGACTTCTAAATGACTCAAACTGCAATCAATGAAGATATTTTTTAATGTCAGTGTCTAAGGACGGCATTGCTCAAACTTAAACATGCTTCAATTATTGATTGATTATGGAGGATATTTTAGAGGTGGCATGTATTATTGCAATTTTAAACTCCAATTTATATACAATTCTCAGTGCAAGAAAATATATTGGATTTGACATTTAGATTTATTTAACTAAATCAAATTGATTTGAATATTTTTTTTAAATTTAATTTAAATGTAGATCTAAAATAATTTAAATCTGATATATTAAATTAATTTAATTTGGATAAAGAACATTTATATATATACGTATATGATAAATTCAGTTTAATCAATTTAAATTTAATATTTAAAATATTTTTACTAAAATATTTTATGATTATATTGTTAATTTTGAGAGAGTAATCATATATAATAATTAATAAGATATGATTTGACATGAGGATGCACGTATTCAATTATTCAAATCAAAATTTTTCTTTATTTTCACTATGTAATGCTTTTTCTTACTAATTAATTATTTTCTAATGTTGTACCTAATCTCTATTCATATATAAGATAATACTCCACCCAAATGATGAGCAACAAAAGCCAAATTCTTATCACTGAGACACTATGGAGTGCCAGACCTCCACCCATGAGAAGGAGTCTCTCAATCTCAGGTTTCTTATAAGTCTAATTGCACTTTGTACCATCAATACTTCACTATTCACCACCTTTTTCATCCGTATATAGTTTAAGTTCAGTAACTTGTGTCACTTATATTGTTGTTCTATTTTCAACCATCCTTGTAATATATATCATTGATGCTGCGAGCTGATACATACCTGAAATCTGAATAAGATCGTTTATGCATGTGTTGTTGAGCTTAGGAACTGTTTTTGCAGGGAAATCCCAGCCCCAGATAAAAGCTTGGGCTTGAGCAAGGGCAGCGCCTTCTGCAAGGTGGGTAAGGGTTGGACATGCATCATAACTAAGACTGAGGGGCCTGATGCAGGCAAAGCTTTCGTTAAATGTGGTGAAAACTGTTCATGTACCATGTACGTCAAAAACACCTTTTCTTAGTTATTTTTAGCCTAACTATCATCAGTTATTGCTTAATTGAATTTGATTGGAGCTACTCCAGTCATTGTAAAATGGTGGAAAAAAACTTACATTATTTTCTTTTTCTATAGATATTTATTTAGAAGTTGATCGAAACATGGTTAATATTTGAATAAAATAATATATTGCAGCAGTGAGGGCGAGGCAGTGACCAAAGAATTAAATTTGCCAGCTGATGTTGTGGGTAGCAGTGACAGTGGTGATGGAGCATTCTGCAAGTGTGGTGAACGGTGGAGTTGTGTTATTTTCAGGACTGAAGGCCCTGATGCAGGCTCTGGCAAAGGCTTTGGTGAATGCGGTGGACAGTGTTCTTGTACTATTAACCAGAAATAGACCAAGATAAATGATTCAAGATAGAGCACATGTGAAGTGCATGTATCATATGTATAATCTGATGCTAATATCATCAATCTCTGCTTCAATTGTATTGATTCAGGGAACTATCATCACTATTATGTGTTGTCAAGTACACAGTATTAGTGTTTATCCTTCATCTTTTATATATGCAACACATTGGAAACTCTCTCAGCCATGAACAGAAATAACATCAATAACTAAAAAAACAAGATTGGGAGCGGAATGGTCCCAGATTACTTGATGTCCCAAGAAACAACGACAGAAACTAAGGAACAAGGTCAAGAATAGTGTTCCTGCCACCCGGTCTGTTCTCCTTCCTCACGTACTCCTTCGCTTCTTCCTCCCCATACTCCTTCAACCCCACCTCCCCCTTCGTCTTCCACAGCACCTCCCCGAACCTCCTGTGTCCCCAATACGCCTCCGCCTCCACCTTTTCCCCACCCTCCTCCGCTACCACCACCGTCACCGGTAACCGCTCGTAGCAGCCGGAGCTCACACCTTCGAACTCGTCCAGCTTAGCCACCGCGCTCTCCGACACAGCATAAACCTCGCCCTTCACCCTTTGCCCCGACCCGGGTAGGTTGATCAGGTAAGGGATGCCGTGGGGTCCACACACCAGCGGGTAACAATCCTCCGTCAAGTAGGCGCCAACCAAAACGGCGTCGTCTTGGCTCATCAGCTCCTCCATCAGATAGTGGTTGGGGAATCCTCGCTTCAACGTGCCATAAGCAAATATCAAGTAGCTTTTCAGTTTCGCCTTTTCGCTCCCTCTCTCCATCACCACAAGTTGGCTTCTTCCCCTCTTTCATCTGTTTCTTATTCTTAAACCTTTTAATTCTATTTTAGGCCCATTTCGGTTTTTTGTGGGCCTGGACCTCAAAGATTCTGGCCCATATACAACTTCCTTTTACCCTAGGAGTTGATTAAAGCCACGGGTTTTTCCAAGACAATGGATATGAACCAAAATATTTTCATTCTAAGGTTAAAAGAAAAAACTAAGATGACTGCTTTTGTATTGAGTCAAAATGACAATTTTTTAACCAAAAACAAAACGAGGAAATAAAAACAAAAAAATGACAAAAGAAGCAAATCCTAACTTGTTGAAACCTTGGTTGACATGAGAACCCACCACCAGGCAATACTGCCAAAACTAGAATAAAAATGAGTAAAGTGCAACGAACTTTGATGATGAAACATTGCATCTGGTGGGTGGCATGCAAAGCTAGTTAAATAGCCTTCATAATGCAGACCAGATAATGATTTTTCGTGGATGAAATTTTCTGCCCAAAAATTAACAGTAATGTCATCCATCCCCTCTCATTGTATGTTTGTTTCTGTTCCAAACTTGTGTTGTGTGTGGTGTAAGCACCCTTACATCTGTTCTTCTCTCTCCTTCTATTCATTGCCTCTTGTCTGATTTGATGGCAAGGCAGAAGAATTATTGAGCCCAATAGCTTCCATCTCATCTCTGTGATGTTACCGTTAATTTGCAGAAAAATCTTTGTAGTTTTCTTGGTACAAAAAAGTCCCAATTTTTGGAAGGACCTTGTCAATTGTAAACGGGCATCTTTCTAACACACAATGCACCAAACTCCACAATAATGCATATGGGCCAGTGTCACAGTAAGTATAGTACTAGCTACGAAGATGTTTTTTATTTTTTTATTTTTTTTAATAAAATCTAGGATTTACATGACTTTTTGGATTTGTGCCTTTTATTAAAATATAGTTTTGATAAATTAAAGAACTTGATGAATAAAATTGACAGAAATAGACGTTGAAATAATATTTTATATCAAAATAGTTTTAATTTTACTGATAAATTTCACATATGTATACTTGTAACTAATTTTGATTTTTTTAATACAATATTTAATTATTTTGTTTAGTTTCATTTCTTACACCTTTTATATTAGATATTCTACTATTAATCTTATAAAATGACTTAAAATATTTCCCGTTTAGTTCAAAATAAGAAAATTCACTTAAGTGAATGTCATCATATTTGCTGATTTGCGTTAAAATATAAATTTAATAATCGTTATAAAGATAAAATGATGAATTAATATACACAATTGGAATCAAACATTAAAGAGAAACGCTAAGTGGGTTTTATCTTATAAAATGCATCCTCTCACAACTAAACCAATCCAAAATCAATACATACAAAATATAACAAAATTAAATACCTATTTAATAAAATCAAAATTAATTACAATCTTAAATAATTTTAAATGTAATCATTTTTATATTATTTTCTTACCTTTTAAATTTAAATTTCAATGTCATGTATAGATAACTTAGCCTGACAACGGGTTGGTTTGGTGTAAGTATAAAATATATGCAAAAGCTAATCCAGTTACATAGATTAATCCTATGATTTACAGTATTATTATTAATAATAATAATAATAACTTTAACATATTTTTAATATATAATTAATTAATTTTAATCATTCAAATAGATCACTTAATATAATTTGCTTAATTAAAATGTTTACTTTAATTATCCATTAAATATTACTAATGAACTAATATTATTTTCAATATTTCAAATGACATTAAAATTTAGAGTATCAACTACAAATATTTTCAGCAAGAAGCAATTACGTGTAAAACAAGTTACTAAGATTAAACAACTATGAGCTAGTTGATGGGTGAGGTTGTTAAAAAGATATACTTTTTAGTTGGATAAGTCACAATCTTGGTTAGACTACTCAAATTGCTCTGTTTGGTGAAACTTAACTATTATATGATAACTCAGTTTAATCTGTTTAACACAATAGCTTTATATTAAAAATTAAAAATCAAATAAACTTATTAAAATTTAAGTTATATTATTAAAAGTAATTTTAATCTTAGATATAACAATATAATGTATAAATTATAATAATGCATATACTTTAACATACGTTTTAATCTTTTAAATACAATTTTTATTTATAAAACAGTCCATCCATAAACTTACAACTAATTAAGTTTAAATTTATTAAGCTTGGAGATTAAATAGACAAAATAAAGAAAACTTAATTTAAATTAAGATTAGAAATTTCTTTTATCTAATTTAATCCTGAATAGCTTTCCAGTGAGATTCACTTAGTTGTCCCAAAGAAGATTGAGCATAAATGCCCTCATATAGCAAGGGGCAAAAGAGTGGTATCAGTGCTGTGGTGTGTGTCATAATTGTTTAACTTATTTTTCTAAACTATATATAGATTAAAAGAGTAAAATGCATGCGTATCTGTAGCATGGGGCCACACGGAATCCTTAGCTCAAAAACTCTTTATAAAAGAGAAGACATACAAATTAGAGACATTCAGGGTGACAGTTATGAGATTATCCCGTTATCCGTTCCTCAAATCAGATAATGCCATGTCGGACTCACGAATCTTGGCCATCTCATTCTGGCCTTCTGAGGCCACAAATTACTCATGTGACTGCCATTAGATACTATTGCACTGCATGTTACATCACATTCATTCCCTGTGCAACCAAACCAACCCAGAAAACATTTCAAAGAAAAAGGAGAGCTTAGGGAGAAGAGACCAAACATTATTTTTATTTCCTCTTTTGAGTTTTAACAAATGGCAACCACTGCGATCACCAGTCTCCCCCAGTTCAGTGGTCTTAGACCCCAATTCTCATCTGCCCCTGTGCAGAGCTTGGTCAGCACTCAGCATCTTTTTACATTACACATTTACCAAGTCCTCCTTTTATAGAATGTTATGTTAGACCCAGTTTGAAAATGATCTTGTTGTTTTAACCATTTCTCACCAACTACTTGCATTTGATACGTAATTGTGATAACTGGGTATGTTTTTGTTCACAGGTTGCTGTCCAAACCATGAGGCGCAAGGGGAAGGGTGCATTGGGAGCTAGATGTGACTACATTGGTTCATCCACTAATCTGGTATCTTATGAGTTTGAGTCATTTCTAAGTCTCCTCGTTCCTTTCTTGTTTCATCTCGCTACTTTACAAAGCATACTAGATAGTAGATTTAATTTTTAGTAGGATGAAAGATAAAAAATAAGATTGCATTATAGATTCAACTTTTAGTAGGATGATAGATAAAAAATAAGATTGCATAAGAATAATGATAAATAAGTATAAGTCGAAATCTCACGTTAAATTTAATGTTTTGACGTAAGTACGAATCTAATTTTTAAGTATGAAAAAATTAAGTAATATATAAAAAAAATTTATAAATATAATGTTTTAAGATTTTGAATTAATAGTAATATCATTACTTAATGTGGATTAATTCCGTTCTCATTCTATTTTTATGAAATCTCTCTAATACTTCTTCCTGATCTCTATGATTATAAAATTCTCTCAATAATAAAATGTAGAATTGAGAGTGTGCTAAGACCCTTCTTTCCTATGCTGATATGATAGTTGAACAGATTATGGTGGCTTCTACTAGCCTGATGCTGTTTGCCGGAAGGTTTGGATTGGCTCCATCTGCAAACAGAAAAGCCACTGCAGGGCTAAAGCTGCAGGTGAGGGACTCAGGCTTGCAGACTGGTGACCCTGCTGGCTTCACCCTTGCTGACACCCTGGCCTGCGGAGCTGTTGGCCACATCATTGGTGTTGGGGTTGTTCTTGGACTCAAGAACATTGGTGCCCTTTAAAGAGCAAGAACCAGTTATCTTATCTGTAATAATCGATTTATTGTGTACTTTATTCTCACTTTCCTCTTTCTCAACCTTAACTTAAATCTTTAGCTTATCCCCTCCCTTCTAAACACAGAAAAAAATATAACTGTGATGAAACAAGTGATCAAATGTTCCCCCATAACGCTGAGCATCAGTGGCAAAATGCATTTGAATTGCTACCAATTATGAACCTGCATCATGCAACTTCAAGGGCTCAATATAAAAAGTAAGAATACAGGAAACAATACTATTTATAGAAATTTTCTTCATAATTATTTTTAGGAGAAAATAAATGAATAAATAAATAATTATATAAATTAAAATTAACTTATGTATAAATTAAAAATAAGAATTTAGAAAAATTATATAAATATCTATAAAT
>Ga0123340_1004594_pt1 | contig 13112 bp, 7 predicted proteins | sample SirMexnodulemix_FD_89961 | JGI IMG/M metagenome (GOLD analysis project Ga0123340, IMG submission 89961) | Root nodule microbial communities of legume samples collected from Mexico - Siratro Mexico nodule mix | ecosystem: Host-associated > Plants > Roots > Nodule | place: Mexico: Nepantla... | reverse complement strand
CAGAGAGCGTGCGAAATAATGATACATACTATAAAAAAAAAAAAAAAAACGGGGGTTAGATGTTTTTTTTTTGGGGGGTGTCTTCTTTTTTTTTTTTTGTTTTTTTTTTTTTTTTTTTTTTGTTTATTTTAAACCCTCCCCCCCCTTCTTTTTTTTTTTTTTTTTATAGTATGTATCATTATTTAGCACGCACACTGTCAAAGATCAATTTTTACACCATTTTAATTTACTTATAATGTCAACTAATAAATATTTCAAATAATTATTAAAAAATCAAAATATACGTGGTAGAGTTGGAAAATATAAAAAAAAAGAAAAAGAAATGATAGAGTTAAATCTAAAAGTTTTGATGTAGTAAAGTGGAATTTAGATCATATGATATGTGTAATGAATAATTTAGTGCAGAATTTTCAAGGCGGGCTTGACTTTGAAATTTGAATTCCATTTCATGTACCTACAATTTCACCGACATATATTTCTCACGTCAACCATATTATTTTAATAATAATAATAATAATAATAACTTATTATTATTTTAAAAAAAATAATAAATGGAGTGACACGTTCTTCTTATCTTGTTTAGGAGTATAGTCCAATGCTAGCTCTGAAGTATATAATAAGGAAGCATATAATAAGGACGTGTTGAAATTGAAAAAAAAAATAATAATAATAGGAATAATAAATGAATTAAAATGCCAGCTCTGAAACAAACAAGTAGCTGGATAGATTCGTGTGTCTTCTTCTCTCTCCTTCCTCTCAGTTTCCTTCTTCAACTTGTGCTCCTTTCAACTTGCGCTATCCCTTTCTTACCCTTATATAAGCCTCTCCCAATTCGTTTACTACGAACTTCACAAAGTTTCAACCTTTCACCTTCCTCTATATTCTCTTCATCTGGGTATTGCTTGATTTTTAAAAAATCTAGCTACAATTTGACTTTTGCGTCCAACAACAGCTTTCCATAACTCAGGCTTTACACAAGAGTACTACTTATTACCGGGAAACTGCTTCTTCTTTGACTTTATTTTCAAGTCATGGATTATTCATCATGGATTAACACTTCATTGGATCTCAGTATTAATCCTCGCAGGCTTCATGAAGAACTTCCCGTAAGTGAAAACAATCCATTCCGATGATGTGTCATATTGCATGGAAGATCTTCTGTCAATTGTTCCCCTCAGAATGATGTTTGATTTGGGAAATAATTCTTTCTTCTGTGTGTGTTGATTTCAGAAAAAGGAAGTGGAACATAATTTTTTCTCTTTGGGGCTGAAGAAATCTTCTGTAAAAGAACAGGTTAGTTCTGCCAATTCTACATCTTTAAGCTGTTCTTTTATTTGTGTTCTTCTGTCAGTAATCTAAGTTGATTTAAAGGAAATATGGTTCGGTAAAGACTTGAGATATATAAATTTTAATCCAAAAACCAGCCACAAGTTCTAGGATTGTCCTAGCTTCGATATTGCTCCCTTTGGCAGCATTTTGTTGAGCGATTCTCTTTTTAATAATTAAGTTCAGTGTGGAAAATAGATATAAGCTCTTTTTTTCCCTTTTTAGAGCTGCATAATGATCAATTGTGTGCTGCCATTTCAGTCTTCTGGTGCCTTGGTGGAGGAGCTGAAGCGGGTGAGTGCAGAAAACAAGAAATTGACCGAAATGCTGACGGAGATGTGTGAGAACTACAACGCTTTGCGAAGCAATGTGATGGAATATATGAAGAAGAATCCTGAGAAAGAGCTCAGCTCATCGAAGAAAAGGAAGTCTGAAAGCAGCTACAATAATAGTACTCCGATGGGCATCAACGGAAACTCTGAGAGCAGCTCAACCGATGAAGAATCGTGCAAGAAACCAAAGGAAGACATCAAGACAACAGTTTCAAGAGTTTACGTGAAGACAGAAGCATCTGATACAAGCCTGGTAAGATTCTTAACAGCAACTGAGCCAAAAACTCATTTAAGTCATAACCATTAAGATTAATTGTTGTGCATTAGTTTGATAATTTTTTCGTGTTTCCAGATTGTGAAAGATGGATATCAGTGGAGGAAATACGGACAAAAGGTGACCAGGGATAACCCTTCTCCAAGAGCTTACTTCAAGTGCTCTTTTGCTCCAAGTTGCCCGGTCAAAAAGAAGGTAAATCCATGAGCTAATTAAGAATAACTAAGCATTAAAACTCCACTAAGGAACTGGATCTCAAGCTAAACTTGTGTTTGTAATTCAATATTCAGGTGCAAAGAAGTGTGGATGATCAATCTGTTCTGGTTGCAACTTATGAAGGAGAGCACAATCATCCCCACCCATCTCAAATGGAGGCAACAACAGGCTCCAACCGTGGTGTGACCCCAGTTTCAGTACCATGTTCAGGGTCTCTTGCCTCTTCCACACCAACAGTTACCCTTGACTGGACAAAATCCAAGTCCAGCAGCGATTCCAAGAATGTAACACCCAAAATCGAAGCACCAGAAGTCCCTCAGGTTTTGGTAGAACAGATGGCCACTTCCCTGACTAAGGATCCTAATTTCAGAGCAGCACTAGTTGCCGCAATCTCAGGAAAAATGTTGCTCAATAATTGAGTAGAAAATGAGTGAACTGTACTTAAGTCGGTGTCAAGTTTTCTATAAATGGATCGTGTTTAGAGGATAGGATCTCTATGTAAATACAACGTAGGACATTGGGACATATTCCTCAATTTAGGCAATCCTTTTAGTGCGAATCGATCTCCACTCAGGATAGCAAGTCTAGCTGATTACGCATTTGCTAATCAGGCTCAGCTCAAGCTTTTCTATTCTTCTGCATCCAGGTAAACTAGGATAGTTAAAATCAGGTTTCGATTAAGTTCTTGCCAATTTTCTATACCATAAAAGCAAACAAAAACTTTGCTTCAAAAAGTGCAATTCTATTGATAATACAATATCTCCTTTTCATTCCCCTACTCTATTTGGAATACTGCTTCTCACTTTTTATACCAGAAAGATTAATAAAAGGGGATGCAAAGATCTCCAGTTCTCAAATTATATATAGATTCAGACTCCTAGTCTGAGTTTTTTCTCTTCAGAAACTATATTCCACATCCTAGGTATCGTAAGCGATGGGAATTATCTATAAATCGAACAAGGAGGGAAAAATGACCTGCGATTATACGATGATGCGAGCTTCACTTCTTAGGCATTCAGCTAGTAGTGGATCCTACCAAAGTTAATCTGAAAGTCATAGAATTGATTTTTTTTGTTTATACCAGTTGTTCCCAACTACCATATGATTTTTCACAAGTTGAAGAAGTATTTAAACAAAACCACATTGAATCCAATTTCTCAGACAATTGAAGAAGACGGTTAATTCCTGACTTGATTAATCATTTAGAGATCTAATTTCACGTTGAATAAAAATAAGAAAGTGGAATCATATTTAAGTAAGAAGACACACATTAATACTTTAAAGTAAAGTTTTTAGTTTTGATTGAGAAGATAACTTGTTGAGCAATTCTAGGAGGAACAAGTTGTAGTCTCAGGATTTGAACACTTTTACATCCTGTTAAAGTCTATTGGATGTCACTCCTAATTGATTGCACTTCATCCAACATTGAGGTTGAGTCCCCATGACTATATTCATAAACCAATGCGGTCAGAATGCCGGCTAGAGCTTCTAACTGCAATATTTTAAGTCTGGGTTCCTGAAAGTAGGTAGTAGGTAGAAAGTATAAAAAGCAGCACAATTCTGAGGCGTTCAACCAATACTGCAAACGAATCCAGAATTGTTACATTGATGACTACTGACCTGTTAGGTAATGCAGATACTGTGGTGTACTAATTTGACCCTAAAACACCATTCGGGATTCTTAATTACCAAAAAATAGAAAACACAGTTGCAGAGGGAATTATATATATACATATACACCTTTATATAGCAAAAGGAAACCCTTCCATGACCGCATCAAGAAAGAGAATAGGTAAGGTGACAGAGAAAGAATAGAGAAAAGCTAAATATGATATGCATTAGATTTGATGAGTAAAAAGATAGAAATAAACAAAAAGAGAGTGAGTTTTGAACCAACTTTGTAACATGGACAGTCACTACTCAGACTTAGTATAAATATTCATGCTTCCTTTGGATCAATAAAAAATGCACACAAAAGAGGACAAATAATGGTAGAGTCCACCTTGAATTTTTCAGCTGCGAAATATGTTTTCTCTTCTGCAAATTATCCTTAGTTGTCTTCAATTGTGGGTTTCTAAATTTATTCTCATTTTTTTATACATGGTATAATAAAACAATTCTGATGGCAAAATTTCTGAAATGGTGTAACTTTTTTTATTACTTTCTACTCATTTTGTATTGATTCAAAAAATTTCACATCCATCATCCTTTGGAAGCAAGCACTAGAGAAGTTAGTTATGCCATCAACTGAACCTGTTGATATGATTTTTAATGTTGACTTGATTGTTGTGATTCCCATTTATCACCACTGTTAGCCACTGCAGAATAGATAATTTTCTTTGCATTAATTTTTTAATTTTTTGAGATTCAATCTAGAACAACTGATGAGGTGGTCATTTGTTGGCCAAGTCACTTGCACGAATCATCTGATTGTTTTAGCAGATTTGACACCCAAATAAATGTGTCAAGGTTCCAGACTTGTCAATATTACCAGACAGACACTGCAATAGTTATATTAGATACATAACTTTACATACCCTCTTAGTTATTTTATCAACTAATTAAGAAATTCAATGCTTGTCTTGTCTGTGACCCTAACACAAGTTGATTTTCTGGACCACCTTTTCTTTCAATACTCCAAATTGGGTCTTAAGAATCAGGTTCCTTTCATATTTCATAATAATTTCTCAGTGGTAGGTAGCAGAGAAGTTTGAAAAAAGCTCAATTGTGTAAGGCTGTCCCTCACTCACCTCATTCATTGCTTTTTTATGATACACATGACATGTAAGTGCACTTTCAATTATATCTCGCAATCTTGTATTCTTATGTAACTTAAGCTATCTTTGCCTCATTCATTGGACAAACATTATTACCAATGAAAATCCAAATCCAGTAAGATATCCCTGACAAGAGAAGTTTTAATCCAAAGCTGAGTCAGAAAATTATAGTTCGTATTTTCACATGAGAACTATTTTCTTTAAAAGATAAGGATGTTTGAATGAAAATATAAAATAGATGAATTTCAGATATATAATGGTATTGATAAATTATGATATTATAGTATATTCCTTTCCCAAAGAAGAAAGATTATGTCTAAGATAAAGATTAGGAAGGATTCTAGTGCTTTTTTGGACCAGCAGAAGCTTTATACAAAGTAATCAAAAGTCATGCCAATTTAGAAAGAGGACAAAGCAGTTTGTAAGACATATGTTGCCATTTGTTTCTTTTATCACACTTGCCTTCCACTGGTGCTCCAAAAGCCTAAAAATAACAGTACAGTAGTAAATAAACTCAAATAATTCCTTTTAAATAGTAAATTATTTCAACCAAACAATAGATTAATTCACCCCTTTAAGAGATACTCTTGATAATTGTTGTCTTTGTAATGTCATTTTGTTGTGTAGTTATGGTTGTGCTTATTCCATTTTGTGATGATAAATTTTTTTGTTCAATATAATTTTAGAATATCAATTTTGAATAATTATTTTATTTAGAGATTTAAGTATTATTGCTTATCTGTTCTTTTAATATTTTTTATAGTTTTTATAATAAAGATAATTGTAATTTTTTATATATTTTTTATGTACAATATTGTAAAGATATTATTAGGTTTATTTACCCATATAGTGTCTATAGTTTAACAACTTTTTTTCCTTTTGGTTCACAGGCTTAAAAATTATTTACCTTTATTTGTAGATGACGGATGAAAAGTGGAGTAAAATAGAAAAGAAAGAAAGAGAACTGTAATTGAAAGTTAAAGAAGTTTGAATTAGGTGAAATAGAGTAGAAAAATAAGTAGAAAACTTATATGAGAATGTGTGTTGATTAAAAAGAAAAGAAAAAAAAAAAGAGAAAGTTGGATTATTATTGAATGTTCTTTCATTATAATTAAAATTAAGGTTGTCTTGTTCAAAATGGATTTGTATTTGGGTATTAGATGGATGCATAAATTATGGGAGTAGTTATGCCTTTTGAATGTGTGGAAAACTTTCATCATCTAAAGAGTCACATGATCATAATCTATTATACTAATGCATAATTCATATGTAGTTGGCTTTTGAGTTTGAGCAGTAGACAAACTATGTTTACGGTTCATAGGTAGGTCACCAGAAACACAAGTGGAACAAGCAATTTTGACAAGCCAGATTCAATATTTTCTTATTTCTCTTCCCTTTACCCAAGAAACTTGACTTATGAACCATATGAACCATCTTGCTTCCTCTCCAATAATTTATGCACATAAGCAAACACAATGTTAGGTTAATCCTCACACACACAGAGCATTTGGATTCAAGGGGCAAGACCATTAGTTTTCTTTTATCTAGGATGTCATGATATAAGAATTTTGATGGATGTTACAAATTTTGGAAGAGACAAGGAACGAATGTGGCATAGGTCAAGTTGAATTACTGATGAGATGATTAAAATTAAAAGTAAATAAAATTGAAGATTAAAAATAGTTAAATATTAAATGTGTATTATATTTTAATATGGTCAAAATTAGATGGAGTCAGATTCAAAATCTTCAACCCCTGAAACCCAAACACTATTTTGGATTGGTTGGCTTTCCAAATTATTAGACTTATCCATTCAACCCAACTCAATTATTGTGGGTAGCCAAGTCAACCCTAATCTCCTCTATTCTTATAGATGGCTAATTAAGTACGAGGTAGAAACAGGACAACGTTAAAATAGTAAATTGGGAATGTTCACTTTACAAAGATACGTGGGTTTATTAAATTTTATCAGTTAAAGCAGTATAAATGGAGAAGAATATAGATGCATGGTGCAAGAGGCAAATATAGGATGTGTTGCAGTTGTTGAAACTTGTGATAATTGCCACTCAAAAACTAGATTCCTCAGTTGTAGGTCGCCTCAAGAAGTATCTCAAACTGTTAACAAGAACCTACAATGGGAGGTGGACATTAGTTTAATCAGGATCCATGGATGCTTGAACAAATTTAAAGAAAAAAAGTGTTTACCTGCTGGAGAGGCTTGATGAGGGCTTTATTCTTGTAATTGACATGAAACTTTGCCTTAGCCAAGAGCCCCTAGGTTTGATTCAAAGGTGAATGTTTAGGAGTGGAACAAAAATTACTATATGATTCATTTAGTTAACTACTTACCTCAGTGTCAAATTCTCCGGATTCAACAGCAATGTTAATGTCAGTAATAATCTTTACAAGATCCACCAGTAATCCAGGTCGATCAGCTGTCTCCACATACAGCAAACTGCCAAAAACAAAACCCAAATTCATTGTTAATTATGCTTCTCTTGCTGCTAATTAATGTGAGTTTGTCAGTTTCAAGTAAGCACCACCTTCGATCTGGGCCGTCATCAGATATTGTTATGTGTGTTGCTATCTCTACATCAAGCTGAAATATTTTAACAAAATTTACACAAAGCAGAGGGATCTCAAATAACCAATTTTGGAGAAATGTAAAAACCGAATACTTAAAGTCTTGATCATCACCTGCTCAGATGGAGCCACAAGTCCAAAAGCTGCTCCCAGAGCTAATTGGGCGCTTGATTCCTTCACCACCATTTTGAATCAAATTAACTCTAATCCCTCCTTCTTTCTAACCAAACCATGCATGCATGCATGCTTCAAGATAACACAAGAATGAGAGTTTCTTAAAAGACATACCGGGTGATACTGAATCATTTGATTTAAAATTGTCAAACGGATTGCCTCTAATAACTCTGGATCTTCCACTTTTCTACCAGAATCACTGCAAACAAAGCTCCACTAACATAATCAATCAAAGGTCAAAACCAACCCAACCAGCTTAATAAATTTATGGTATACAGTTTAATTTAATTACAGAGGCCAATTCTGAAGGCTATTTCAATGTAAATATTGGCCATGATAAGAATAGCTATCTCCAGAACTTCTACTATTATAATAATTAAGGGTTGTTATTTTCCAATCTAGCTATGATAGCCAAAAATCAACGATAATAATTTCAAATTAAATAATTCTAAAATTCTTCAATAATATTGTTCCGGTATACACGATAATACTATTTCCTTTTCAATTTTAGATAGATAGATAGATTCTGTCTCCGATAACAGACAAGACAAGAAGATAGGATAGCATTAAATTTTGGCCATTCATTATTATCCCACCTTTCTTTAGACATTATAGGGAGCCAACAGCTAAGTACTAGAAGATTTTATTCCCATTGACAAAGATAACCCTTATTACCAATCGTAGCAATAGCATGGTTGAGAAATAAGAACACGCAAGATGAATGATAGCACATTGAATTTGAAACCTACCCTCTTGCTTTCCCGTTATTCCTTTTAAAAAAATAATTGGTTCAAGAATGTTGTATAGCAGGATGTATTATTACTGACACAATCCTTACGCTTTTGTGATGGAAAACTTGTTGTGCTTGCCAGAAGAATCCAAAAACACGTTTGCCTTAACAACGTTCAGCCCCAAGTTCTTCAACGCATTCATCTGCAATAGCGGTTTATACTCAGTTTTATTAATACTCTATCCAAAAATAAACGTAGAAAGAGAGTGAGTGGCTTAAATTACAGTGTCAAGAAGAGCTCCAAGGCGATCACCGAAGGTTATCTCAACCACCGTTGCATCTGGGTCAGAGTCTTGATCAATTATAACTATCGGAGTTGGAATGGTATCAGTCTCTCCTTGATTCCCATCCTGTTCTCCACACAAAAGTTCAGTGATGAGAGTGAGCAAGCATCACAAAAATGAAGTAGTTAGTGGCTATATATTCACATGCAATAAATGAATGACAACCATATTGTTTGATTCTGCTAAATATATACCTCCACAGTACCAGTAACTGTTGATGCTCGTGGGATGATTGTTATTCCTGAAGATGATAATCTGACAAAATGGTACATACAATTAACACAAAACATTGAGGTGCACTCCTAGCATCTTTACACTCACTTCACTTCGCAAGTTCTATAATTCTTCTACAAATTGAAGATACTAATCAACCAATGTCTTTCAGTGCTCATCTTACATATTCCTAACCATTAACTTAATTATGAGATCATACTTGTAATTGAATTATACGTGATGTGAAGCATTACAGCAGAAACTGTGAACACAATAGAAGCTATAGCTGGAATTTTAAGCAACCGGAAATTAGAGTTAGCATATATACCTTGTTTTGTGAGTAATGTAACAGAGTTTGGTAACATCAGCAATATGGGAGGGCTTGAAGATAGTGGTTTTTTCAAAAGCTCTGAAGGTGTTATCAGCAGTCAAGTGAAGTCCAAGACTGCAAGCAGCCATGGCTACAGCCATTTTGATGAAAGAAGAGAGAAAAGTTAGATTTTGAGAGAAGAAATGAAATGGGAGGGTGTGAGATAGGAGAGGAAGAGCATAAAAATGGGTCCTTTATGTGTCTGACATTACCGATAATGTTGTTGGTTGGGGCTTTATAGATTTGGACAGAACAAAAACAGCGACGCGTTTGGTGGAGAATTAAGAAGTGTGTGAAGCAGAGTAGCATGGTATGTAGGAACAGATAAAGCGGTCCCTCTTCACTTTAATGTTGTATATCCACATATATCACACAAACTTATCCCCATCTTATAACATTAACTATTACATATTCTTCACACTCAAATTATTCTTACACCCTTTCTATGGAAAAGACTGAGATGGAAGGATAACGTAATATACCAATGAAGTATGAAAAGATCCTAGGAAGAGTATTTGAAAGTTTGAAATAAAACTTCAAACTTAAATAACTTATATAGAAAAAAACCTAAAATTCTACTAGTTACAAAATTATAAATAAATATAGTTCTAAACCTGATTATCAATCATTAGAAGTTTTTCAATATTTGACTTATATAAGAACTTTGTCTGTTTCCAAAAATAAATTTAATGATGGCGTCATTTTATTAATTTTCTTTTAAACAGAGGCTATAATGATTACAAATTGTATGACGTAGAAACCAAACAATTCTTTTTTTATTTATTTCAAGAAATATTCTCTTTCATGAAATAATTTTTTCTTTAAAATAATTTACCTCTTCTAAAGTAATTTGACTTTAAAGATTATTCAAATATTTGAAAATTTAAATTGATACAATTATATTTTTATGTAATAACAAATTTGTCATGTCTAATCTTTTTTATTAGGAGAAATCTAAACATATAAATAATAATTATCATATTATTTGTAAACTTGTCTAAAAACAATTCTTTACTCTATACTCTCACTTATATTAGAACAAAGACATAAATTGATTGAAATATTCACATAAGTTTTCATGTTATTATTTTCAATCTTTTCATTGAGAAGTTATAAAAATATAAACAAGTATTTTCTAACTTTTAAAAATATTTTAATTAAATATAATTAAATATTATATATAATAACTCAATTTGTTTTCTTTTAGTGTTGACCTGTGAATACATTCCTATTATATATAATATTTTCTTATTTGTAAATACATATTTTGATTCAGTAAATTATTTTAGTTCTTTCTATCTTAATAAATTTTTGTTGACTTATTAATCATGATTGCGTTGTTTTTTTCATTTTTAATTTTCTTTCACCTTTCTATTTTCTTAATTTTTCAAGAAAAATTGTCAAAATAATCATTTATCTCTAATATAAGATTGTCTTATTAATGACTATTTAGAGTCTATATGCTAATATTGATACGAGGTAAAACAAAGCTAAATTATAGGATAATAATAATTAGAGACATTATTCACGATCTACTCTCATTTGATACTATAAAATATTATTATTTTATTTATATATAATATTTTATTAATAAAATATAGTATCAAATAAAAATATAAATAAATAAAATAATACTATAAAATATTAATATTTTATTAATATATAATATTTTATTAATAAAATATAATGTGAAATAGGAATATAAGTAAATATGCTTCCCGTCCTAACTTCTACCTTTTTAACCTAAATACAAAACACCGTCGCCTATGTTTTTCAAGCTACTATAGCCCAACCTCGCCCCTCCTACACAAACCATTAACCAACAATCTTCATCTCCGTATCTTCACCCACCACCACAATTATTTATTTATTTATTTGGGTTATGCTTTGTTCAAAGCTTATAATATTTGTCATTATAACAAAATTATTTAGGCCCACCTTCCAATAAAAAATGTCATATATCATAATTGAGTATCTTTCTTTACTTTTAGGCTAGACCATCCATTAAAAGCAACTTCCCATGTAATTCAAGTCGTTGTAGTTTTTTTTTTTCTTTTCTTTTTACCTTTAAAAGCAATATTTATTTGATAAAAATGATCCTTGCTCAAATCTAATTTAAAGATAACACACAATACCCAATGCATCCTTATATATATATATAATATAAATAAATGATTTCGATAATTTTTCGAAATATGTACTATTATACGATAATTTGAAACCAACTTCTTTCTTTATCACCCTTCAAGTAAAATATTAACATTTACTTTGAATCTCATACCAAGCATTCTCCTAAGCAAGATTAAAATGGAAATAAATTCATCCAAAAATAAATAAACATAAAAAAATTCAGTTTGAAAATTAGACTCCTCATCTTTCCTATTCACGTTAGAATGAAAAATGACAATTTCTAATATTTACTATTTATAGATTAAAACAATGAAGGCTATGTGACAAAAAAAAATTTAATAAAACAGTCTCATAAAAATTACTTTCTTAATATCTTATATCTACATATAAAGAAGTATGTGTTAAACCCAAGCACTCGTGTCTCAATTAATCCTTGACCCACAACAAGTGACACTGAAATTGTGTTACGTTAGGGTTTGCAAATGGGAGTGAAAACACAAGTTTTGGCTATTTGGTTCACAAGTGCAAGTGATGATTTTGTTAGACAAATAGGTTCTGGCTTCTTCCTAGTGATTGGAATTGGGCATGTAAATCAAACCTAGATGGGCATGTTCCTATGCATTAAATAAAGAAGCACTCATACTATAAAGATTATTTTTATAAAAAAATTTGCCACGCGTTATTAACCATTAAATAATCTTATAAAATTTAATCACGATTATAGCGTTTTTTTTTAAAGACAACCAAATCTTATAATATTCAATTGAAATTTTATAATATTAAAAGATAACTTATTCAAAATCATACATATTTAAATATTTTTATAAATTTTGTGTATTTTTTCATTTGTTCTATAAATATTATTTTTATGAAATAATCTAACTTAAATTCCAATGAAATACCGCCTAGATGCAGTCAATTTTCTAAAAACTCCTATGAAAAATGTTTTAAATATTCAATAAAATAACTTTTTTTAATAAAAATAGCGAAACTCTTATTTTCATACACAAAGGGGGAAGAGGAAAAGTCCCTAACCTTTAGCTGAGTGAGGCAAAATTGTCCTTAATCGAGTGGAAAACGAAGATGGCTACTTCTCTGCAACTCCTCCGATTGAAACCAGTGAAACCCTCTCCTTCATTCTCGTTACGAAGGTCAACTCCTATCAGTTGTTCCGTCGCGCCCCCTCCTTCGAAGTCGCACCGTTCCTACACTATCACTCTCCTTCCCGGCGACGGTATCGGCCCCGAAGTCATCTCCGTCGCCAAAGACGTTCTTCTCCTCACCGGTGCTCTCGAAGGTACGGTACCTTATCTCTTCGTAACCTCAACATTTTCAATTTGGATTGGGTAACTATTGCTGTGTTGTCAAAGCAGGGATCAAATACGAGTTCCAAGAAAGGCTTATTGGTGGAGCTGCGTTGGATGCCACGGGAGCCCCATTGCCCGACGAGACACTTTCTGCCGCCAAGCAATCTGATGCTGTTCTGCTTGGTGCTGTTGGAGGGTGCTTCACTTTTGTTCTTTACCTCTTTTTTTTTTTTTTTTTTTTTTTTTTTTTTTTTTTTTTTTTTTTTTTTTTTTTTTTTTTTTTTTTTTTTTTTTTTTTTTTTTTTTTTTTTTGTTATATAAAATTTTTTTTTATTT
>Ga0123340_1004589_pt1 | contig 13118 bp, 6 predicted proteins | sample SirMexnodulemix_FD_89961 | JGI IMG/M metagenome (GOLD analysis project Ga0123340, IMG submission 89961) | Root nodule microbial communities of legume samples collected from Mexico - Siratro Mexico nodule mix | ecosystem: Host-associated > Plants > Roots > Nodule | place: Mexico: Nepantla... | reverse complement strand
GAGTATATACAAATATAAATACTATTATTTTCGTACTTATTTTATTAGTCGGTGGTAATTAAAATTTTATATCGTTGACATATATTAAAGATTGATTTTTTTTTTCATCTGTAATATTTATTTGATCAAGACTTTATGCTGTTATTAGGATAAGATTCAACATATATGATTATTTTGTATACTGGTGTGTCAGTTTCCAAAATGTTGGTTTATGCATTATTAATGTCATTCTCAACATTTAACTAGATCACGTTAAAATTAAAATAAATATTTTTCACTTTTGAATATTTTTCACTAGATATAAAAAATACATGACTATATATAAGTTTAATTTCGATTGGTCGGTTTATATAAAATAATGAAAAATTCTTTATTTATTTATTTTCTTCTTTGGATCGACTTGGTTTAGTTATAAAATATCATCGCTCCCACTTTTTGGGCATGTACATTACTAAATTACGATGCTCAAGTTTATCCCAAATTCCACCTGTGATTGGAAAGTTTTTGGATCTAGATCGAGAATTCTAAAAAATAATCATATGAAATCAAGTGAAAGCTGAAATGCACTTTTAAACAATGTGAGAAAGATATTCTTAATGTTATGAAAGGTTCACCTTGCATAAAAAGGTAACTGTTTGTATTTTAACTTTCCCTTCCCAGTTTTATTTTCCCTATTTGTCATCATTACATCCCTCTTCTTTTATAAATTTAATTTGTGCACATGTAGATTCTTTCCAACCCAACGCTCCCTCTATTCAAATCACTGTTTTCCATTAAATAGTAGGGTGTTTAAAATTCACACCGATGAAAAAGAAACTAAAATTTGATCTTAAAAAATAGAAACAGATGAAAAAAACTATTCTTATTTGTTTGGATTATGTTTTACTTTAAATCTATCAGTTCAGTTTTAATAGTTTTATGTTGTAATTGTATACTTTGATTACTTGAATTTATGGAGATATAATAAATATATTATATTTTTTTATCAGAAAAAAAAACTTATAAATATGATGCCAATGGTTTTACACAGAAAAACAAGATATAAAAGATAACCAATGTGTATGTGTAATATGGTTTAACATATTTATGTTACTTAGACCATAAATGACCATAAATACTGTATAATCATACATCTTTGTAATCAAACTAAACAATCTACATAATTTTATAATAAATATAAAATAATCTCTATACATCATTTTTGTCTAGTTTTGTTGCGCATGAAATAAATAAAAACATGACAACAAATATATTTTGTTTTTTATTATTTGTTCATTATATATATAACATTTTTTTTAACTAGAGGAAATAATTTTACTTTTCAATTTCAATTTGACTTCATAGGTTTTTGCGAGTGAAATGCTGATGTCTGTTTTTACATTTGATTTAATTTGGTATGAGTAACATAAAAAATTTATATACACTTGATAAGGAATACCAACTCAATACACTTGTACTTTGTATCAGGTATAAAGATAAAACCGATGTGTGCACACTTCGTGAATATGCTTTCTCCCATGGAGGTTCCAAACTCTTAAATTATTCCCATTCTATTGTTATAATAGGCCTAATCTTGTACTGCTCTCCCAAAATATGAACATTAAGCCGTAGTAAGGATCCAACTTAATTATTTCAAATCTAATATTTACTTATTTATTAAGAACTGAATTTAACTATAATTTATTTTATAAAATCAATTTAGTAAGATAAGATTTATTTTATTTATATATGTTTAATAGATATGAGATCTTTAACATATTTTTTTACGCCGATAACATTTAACATCAAAATTGAGAGAAACTCATTAATGAGTGATACGATATATACGATATATTAGACTCCTCGTTTTTTGTTTTCTCATTTTTTATTGTGTTCGTTTCTGTTTTTTTGATTTATTCTCTTATTTTATAATGTGTATATGTATTTTCATACATATTTTTTATGCAATATGTGTTCATCTTCTTCATCATTCATAAATCTTTAAAGTGTTTCTTTTTTCTGTAACACTTCTTTTCTTCTTGTGTGCAAAGTAAACTCAATATGGTATTAGAGTACGTTGATCCCGTGCGTTGATCCCACTCTGTTCCTCTTCCTTTTTCTCTCGTTTCTTCTTACATTTATTTTATATTTTTTGTAATTTTTTTCATTTTCCTTTTTGCCAAAAAAGCACGAACCCATGACAAAATCTATCTTGTTCATTTTATTTTGTCATTATATAGGAAATTCACTGATGATTCTTGTCACTCTTGCTCTAAATGGTGCAAACTATCACAATTGGAGTTGTGGCATGAAGTGAGCATTGTTGTCTAAAAACAAGATTAAGTTCATCAATGATGACATCCAAGAATTGGAAAGAACTGATCCTATTTATCATGCCTAAGAAAAATTCAATATGATAGTGATTTTATGGATCACACGAACTTTGAATGCTATTGCTCAAAGTACAGTATACATGGATGGAAAATGCTTAAAAGTATTGGAAAGGTTTAAAGGAAAGGTTTTTAAAAGGAAATCGTTTTCATATATCTCATATCCTTCAAGAAATTAATTCAATAAAGCAAGGGGAGAGAAATGTTTCAGACTACAAACTCAAGGTTTTATAGGAGGAGCTTGAATTCTTGAGACCTATTCCTTCTTAAACATGCAAAATCAAATGCAGTTGTGATTTTATTAATATTATCACTGATTACAAAGAATCATAACATGTGATATGTTTTTTTGAAAGGCCTTGAAAATGTTTATGCAAATGTTAAAACTTAAATCTTGTTATGGGACCATTACCTAATATCAATCATATTTTTTTCTCTTGTAGGACATCAAGAAATACAACTTAATGGAAATGGTTATGTTGAATCCAAGATTCTTATTAACAATACTAACTCACAATAATGGAAGTTCCAGAACTAGACAAATAGCAATCAAAATAGTGGTTGGAAAAGGTAGGAAAAAGTGAGATCAAGAAATCAAGTGAAGCAATAAAAAGTTAATGTCTCAAGATGTACCATACAACAAATAAATTTTATTCAAAGCGCAGTTATCCTCCATGGATTAAGTAAAGATATGGACTTGACATCAACCAACCTGGAACTGAAACCAAGCCTCATCAATTTGTGGAAAAAGAACAATTACAATTGAATCATACCGAGAACAAGTATAACAACTATTAAAAACCTTACATGATTAGAAGGCAAAGTTAAACAAATAAAAACTATTTGAGTCGTTTATACAACAAAATAAAAAAGGTAAAAATTCTTCTTGGATTCTTGACACAAGAGTCACAGGCCATGTTACATGCATGAAAAATTCCTTCATCAGTTTTCACAAAATCAAACTCCTAAAAATCAATTTACCAAATGACACATATGTTTTTGTCAATTATGTAGGAACCATCTACATCACAAAATGACTCACTATTTATAATGTGCTTTATATACTTGAATTTGCATTAAATATTGTATCAGTTCAAAAGCTTACAAATCATTTTAGTTTTCAATGTTTATTCTCACATAAAAAAATTCCAGATAGATACGTGATATTTGTACATTAAGGATGATTGGACATACTAACCTCATTGATGGCCTTTACCATATTGTTTGAGATATAGATCCTAATACAACCTATTAGACTGATGTGAATAATATTTTTAATTACAAAACTAAGCACATTTATATTTGACATTTCAAGCTTGGTCATGTCTTGGAACAAGTTTGTAAACACAATTCTTATATCCATTACAATGATAAGAACATATATATGATTATTGCTACTTTGCAAAACAACACAAGCTTAATTTCCACATAGTGAAATTGTTATCTTTGATATTATTCATATAGATATTTGAGATCCTTTAGTATCACATTTATACACAGCCATAGGTGTTTTCTCATTATAGGTGATAATTTTCCATGACACTTGGATATTGTTAATGAAAAACAAAAGTGAAATAAGACAGTTTTTTTCCAATTTTGTTATATATGTGCAAAACCATATTAATAAGCGCATTAAACCATAAGATCTAATAACTGTTTGGAGAATTCTATGATTGAGAGGAAACATCAACACATATTAGACATTGCTAGAAGCATCGTATTTCATTCTAACTTGCCTAAACAATTTTGATTATATGTTGTTTCTCATGTTGTTTACATAATCAATAGGTTGCCTTCTTTGCTATCAAATTTAAAAGCTCGTATGAATTGCTTTATAACTAAGTTCCTGGGTTTTCTATTTTAAGAGCTTTTGAGTGCCTATGCTTTGTTTCTAGCGTACAAAATAATAGAGATAAGTTTGACCTTAGAAGTAGAAGATGTGTTTTTTTCTAAGATACAAAATAAGTGTCAAAGATTATATTGTTATAAACATTAAAACTAGGAAAATATTTATTTTCAAAAATGTCATATTTTATCAAGTTGTTCATTTGTATAATGACAATAAACAACTAAAAACACGACTTGATGATAATCCACAAAAAAATTCTTTCGATTAACAATTTGGTTATTGCGTTAATGAAGATATATATGTGTTCTTACCTCTCTCAAGTGGAAGTCATCTAATAATCTCATATTACTTAGAAGTTGAGATGATATTTTAATAGACTTAAGGTCAGAACAATACATGTATAATAAATAATATGCATCATTAAGTATGCTTATCATTGGACATGAAATTTGTTATAATTTTGTGATATGAAGTTTAAATCCTTAATATGCAACTATCACAGCGAGATCAAAAATAGATGTTTATGATGATTCTAACTAATGTAAGTGTAGTTCTCTAATAATCTTTACTAAAATAAAGTTGTGTGTAATTAAATACAATATTTTGATAATACATATTTATTTACCTAATTGTGAAATACGTTGCCATAAGAAACTGTCACAATCTTCTAAATGGAAATGGAAGGTGCGATATCTTTCTCATATTTTTTTTTTTTTTCGAAGAAAACATTTGTATGGACTCTTGGTTAAGAGAATGCTTCATAATATCCATTATTTGGACCCACGACTCTTCGGCCTTATTCTAAGTAGAGAAATGTCCCATGGTGGGAAGGGATTTTTAAGCTTAGATTCATTCTTTTTCAAAACAATGGACCAAGTTTTTTTTTTCTTTTCTCTTTCTAGGCCTCTTTTCTTACGTACCCTTCTTCATCATCATCGTTATTGCCAAATATACCACACTCCCTCATAGACCCCTCTATTGTACCACTCATGATTCTTATAAATCCCTTCTCTGAGTCTTGCATCAGCTCACTTCAAAATTTCAAACAACAAAACAACATTTCACACCATCTTAATTAGACGTTTTGACCACTCATGCTACTTCATTGGCAGACAAACCTAAAAGACCTTTACGGAACACAATGCCATCATAAAAAACAGCGTTCTCATTAACCATAATGTTGTAGAGATCACAAAGATTCTTCACCTTATTATTCCCTAAAAGCAACAACACAATGAAAGAGTCGATTTCAAATTAATACCTTAGCAACAAAATGAAATAAGAAGGTGGTGATGCTGTCTTTTAGTATTCAATCTCACAAGGTAAGATGGTTCTGTATCATTCCACTAAGAAAAGGTAAGATGGGATACTTCTCTATCACCCCTCTTATGATTAATTGATTCTTTGTCTTTATCTTCGGGTTAATGCTGTAGTTTTTTTATGTTTGGTTAGTTCTGTCGTTATCTTTGTCTTGGCCTTTTTTTTCATTTGTCCCTCTTCTATATTTTTTTCTTTAGCAAAATATGTAATATAAAGATGTATAATGATGATAAACTACCTTACAAGTACCTAAAATAACTTTGTACACATAAGAAAGATAAAATGTACCACATGTTTTTTTTTAAACTACAGTAAAATAGTAAAATAGATATGAACATATTAAAAGTTAGACCGAAATTAAATCGGGATAAAAATCAATTTTTTGTAAAACCTTTGAAATTACTACCATCTATAAAATATAAATGATATTTTCGCTCAACAAATTAATGTTTTGATTGTGTCATCGTGTAATGATTTGTGTTTTAGGCATAAATGCTTTAAAAAAAACATTATTTTTAGTTCTTTTTAAAAAAATATAATATAATAATAAAAAAGGAAAAATAAAATAATAAAATAAAAAGAAAATAAAAAGAAAATAAATAAAATAATAAAAAAATAAAACTAAAATAAAATAATAAAATAATAAAAACAGAAAAAATAAAATAATAAATAAAATAATAAATAAATAATAAAAACGAACAAAATAAAATAATAAAAAAGAAAAATAGAATAAAATAATAAAGAAAAGGAAAAATAAAATAAACTAAAATAGAAAAAATAAAATAAAAAAAAAACGAAAGCCACTCATTATCAGAGCCAGGTTTCGATCCTGGGACCTGTGGGTTATGGGCCCACCACGCTTCCGCTGCGCCACTCTGATTTGACGAAAATATTGCGCAAAATTTTTTATATATTTTGTTAAATATAAACTTTCTCTTTTTACCTTTGACAGAGGGTCCCTACGCACCTGTTTTCTTCCTTGGTAGTATAATATATCTTTTTCTAAAAGATACTGGTGTTGATGAGGATAGAGAATAAAAAGAAGAGAAACAATGTAGAAGAAAGAACATGCCAGGCGTTGAGACAAAGGGTTGTGGGGGTGCAGTACATCGTTGAGAGAAGAGAGACAGAAGATAAAAAAGCATGAAAAAGAAGTAACACTCATAATACTAATGTGTCGTGATCAAAAGTTTGATGCTTTACTTAACTCCACAACGTCTCTTCCTCTCCAATAATACCATTCCAGCTTTTGATTCTTCTCTTTAATTTACTTTTCAGCAAAAATGTTGATTTGGTTTAGTCTATATTTCATTATTTTTTGTGCTGAACTTTAGGGGGAAATATTCCTCAAGCTTTATTTTTTTGCTACCTTAGTTGTGTCCCTATATAAAATTTGACACCTACTGAAGTTGTGATTGAGCTTGTTTATAGGGTTCATGATTGAAACAACTATACAATAATGTTTTATAACACTAGGGGCTGATTGGATTCCACATCATTCCTCTGTTATTTATAAATTGGCATCATTACCTCCTTGAACGTTCAGATTTGCATGTGGGTGTGCCTTGGATTACGTATCTACCAAAGAGGTTTCTCCTTCACTTCTTTGGTTACGGACAAGAACATTGTGCCTTGAGAAAGGGATTTTTGCCGCACCATATTTCAATCAAATGACAAATGTTTTTGCTCCCACTCCACGTGGCTTGTTACCAACAAGCTACTCTCCAAAATGGATTGTTCAATCATGCAATGTCAAAATGGTATGTGGCTCTTGTCACGTTGTTGGTTCGTGCTGTTCTCACATTTTGATTGATGAACCAAGTTACATAAATCTCTTCCATTGATTCCAATATTATTGATTGTAACTTGAGGTTTCCGGGAAAATCTTATGCATCTTATTCTTTTGTTTTAATCCTATTTCACGTTTTGTTTTATATTTAAGTGTATTAAATATAAAGTAAAATAATAATTTTTTTCTAACTTGATTTTCCAAATGCTGTCTAGGTTAAGTGATGGATGAAACCAATAGCATGGGCTTCCACTTTCTGGCCTTTCCAATGGGCCACAACGATGGGCTCGACCGGCATCACAGATTGAACATGTTTGCTTAGCTGGGCCCATCTGTTTTCGACCACGCTCATTATTTGATAGCTATCATTCTGGGCTAACTGAAGAACGAGAGGGAGCGAATCGGAAACAGCCGCAACCATTTTCAGTGGTTTCACTAACTGCTAGCTAACTGTAAGGGAATTTCTTTGTGAAAAATCATCTACCAAACCCATTCCCTTGTTCAATGAAGGTAGCATTGACCTAATTTTTTCCAAGATTAATGGAAAATCAGGAACATAAAATAATATTAAAATAATATGCTATTTTGTTACTAGCTCTTCACTTATTTAAGCTTTTCCTATAAATTTAGAGCCACCAATAATGGTAAATAGAATGACTTAAGTGCAGTCCTTAAAAATGCTCTTTATTATCTTACAACGAAGTTGAGATCATGAAGTTGTCATTAAGATAAGTTTTTCCTAACAAAAGAAATAGTGAAATATAATTAAGATGATAAAATTGAGTTTAAAAGACAAACCCTTTTAACAAATGACAACATTTTACTTTTCACTTACTTTATTTTAGATCCTTTATGAAAATGAGTGTCCAAGTTTCTATTTATTTTTCTTTACAAAAATCATAACAAATTTATTTCCCTTAATTAAAAAATAAAATCTAAATTTGAATTATTAATCCCATGCATTAAGATAAAAATAAAAATTTAGTTTATTAATGTACAAGTTTTGTGAACATTTTAAAATTTATTATCAACTCACCCATTAAAGTAAAATAGATTTTTGTGTAGGGTGTAACTCAATCTTATAAAACCAGCTTGTAAAGCGAGGTTTGCACCCTTATAAATTATTGAAAGACCTCATCTTTAGTCGATGTGATCTCCAACACACCCTCTCATGCTGAGACTCCTCAACTCGTGCACGAAACTTACATGGATGGGTGGTTCAATAGCGGCCCGATAGGCCCAACAATAGGCTCTGATACTATATTAAGAAGTGGATTTTAAGCCTAACTCAACCTTACAAAACCAGCCTTGTAAGGTAAGGTTTTTTTTTTTTCTATAGCAACATAAAGACAATTTGATATGAAAATCAGGTGTGCAAAAGGTGTCTAGTGATTATTTTGAGAAAAGATTTCTTTGCCTCATCTGTCTCATTCTTTTCAAATAGAGCATGGATGACTATGTCGAAAGTTACAGCACTAGCCATGCAACCATTGTCTTCCATTTGGGAGAACAAGGTCAATGCATCATCAAGCAAACCCTCTTTACATAGCCCATTTATCATAATGGTATAGGTGTAAACATTAGGATGATAACCTTTAATTAAAAGACTACGAAAAACCTCTTATGCATTATTAAGTCTTTCCGCTTTACACATTCCATCAAGAAGTATATTGTAAGTGCTTATAACCGGCCAAATTCTCTTTTTGATCACTGTCTTGATTAATTCAATTGCCTTGTTTAGATCATTGTTTTTGCATAAAACCCATACCAAGGAATTGCAAGTTAGTTCGTCTTTTTGTCATGTATCATGCATCTCATCAATAAGATACCAAAAATACGAGTTTATTTTTTTGCACAAGCCATCAATAAGGAGAACTATAAGTTGCTATATCACAAACTATATTCTTCTGATGCATTTCTTGAAAGAGATTGATGGCCTCATCCACACTTTTATTCTTTCATAGTTTATTAATACTAATGTTGTAGTTGTAAACATTAGGAGTTACTTCCATTTGGATCATAACATAGAATGCATGTTTAGCATTCTTCACCTCATTAACTAAGTAAGATTCATTCATTAAACTATTGAAGGTAAAAATATCAAGTTTCACACAAGCTTTCATCATTACAGCTAACACATTCTTGACTTCTTTCAGCCTTTCCCCTTTTACATAATGTGTCAATCAGCACATTATAGGTTACAGGACTAGGAGAAATTCTCTTGGAAACCATTTCAGAATACAAATGGTAAGCCTCATTTGCAAGTTTATCTTTGAATAGAATATCAATAATTGAGGTGTATATTACCACATTTGGCTTAGTTGATCGGCCTTCAATTATTCTCAACAACTGGATGGCAGCTTTGGTTTCTCCAATTTTATACAACCCATCGATTAAAATATCGTAAGTTACTTGATCCATCTGAAAACCATGTGAAACCACCTTTTCATGAAAACAGAGTGCTTTCTCGACCTCACCCTTAAGGCAGAGACCATTCATGAATGTACTGAAAAATAATGGAATTTGGTCATAACCCAATTTGAGAATCACCATGGCAAATATAGAGAAAGCGAAGTTCATTTGAGACAAGTGACGAAAGCAATTGATGATGATGCTCAATATAAGGTTAGGGTGAATTCCATTAAGTTTCATTTGATTAGAAATGGCTCCTACATAGACTAGAGATGAGGTCTTTCAATAGTTTATAAGTGGGTGCAAACCTCACCTTATAAGTTGGTTTTATAAGATTGAGTTACACTTAAAATCCACTTCTGATATGGTATCAGCCTATCCTAACAAGGTTGTTGGGCCTATCGAGCCACTATCGGACGAGTTGAGGAGTCGTAATCGGTTTAATTAGACTTAAAATCTACGTAATCGGTTTAATTAGACTTAAAATCTACTTCTTCATAACCTTAAGACATTAATGAAAACAAGTCATTTTCTAATATTCAGCGATAACTTCGTGGAGCACGTAAAGTAATTACACACATTTCGGATTTTCCTCTCAAACTTTATCAAAACATTACATGTGAACAAAAAAAACTTTGTTTAAAATCCACTATTATATTTGATTGCCCTATATACGCATGTCATTCGTTTTAATGTGGTCCTATGCATGGATTCTTAATCTAAAAAATTTACGCTGTGTGACAATTCTTCCACAATATTTTTCTCTCGCTCTTATTCAGACATCTAATGCACCAAGCTTTCACACAACATTAACTCTACGCTCATATGGATGAGCAACAAGATTCAAAAGCAAGAAAAAACTTGTGAGAGTTGTCTGCGTCTATTGTTAGGGGGTGACTACTATACATTAGATGTTAAGGAGGCATTCCTACCCATATATCTTTTTTAAGACATTCTTGAATCTAACCTTACATTAATTTATTGTTGATTTCACTTTAGGGTTACACAAAGAAAAAAAAAGAGTAAAGTTACTTTCTTTTTACCTAAATGCTTTTGACCAAAACTACAAAATTTGACATTTTTCTTTGTAACATCAAATCCCTAGAATTCGATGGTTATATGTAACTAAAAGATAGCTTTCACTTCATGGCACTAAGGTCAAATGGTCCACATGTGACATGTTCAAAATTTGATGTTAGACTCCCTAAAGTCATTTTAATTCAGTCAACAATTTTCTCTTCATGTCAAATGTTATCTAATGTGATTTTGTGTTTTTTCTTTATAACTTTTAATTTGAACCTTATCATAGGCATATGGCCGGTCTGTGGAATGTCGTTATATTTGTAGGAATATTTACCTATAAATGTGTGTTTTAATATTGATACAGCTTGAAAAACCATTCTTATTCAAGAGTAATTTTTTTATATGTTAAATATTTTATATTTAAAAGTTATTTTTAAGTTGAAAATGACAACAAAAACTCAAAATAATACCTGTTCATCCACTTTCATTTCTATTTTAGTTTAAAAACTTCCCGGTTAGAAAAGAATGATCAAGGGATGAAATAAAAAAAAGGGAGAAAATGAAATTATTTGATAGAACATAAATTGTTTCTTTAGTATGATTTTATGGAAAGTAAAAATAATAAATAAATAAATAAAATGACACAAAAATTTCTAGTTCAGGCTTAAAGACGCCATATTTAATATTTGGATAAAATATATGTTTTGAACAATACTTCTTTGCGTATGAGAGGTATACGAAGATATAAAATAATATGGTAAAAAGTTTACTTGTTATAATTTTTATTACTATTTGCTATATTATAAATTTAAATACCAACTTCCAAGAGCGAGACTCATACTCGTTATTTTTCTCAATTATCGTAATTTTTACTAGTAGAAATAGGGTTTGTTTGGTCACATTTTTTATTAAATATCTTATTTAATGAATTAAAATATTTATATTAATTTTAATTATATATATATATATGGTTGTTGGGAGAATCCTAGGGGTATAACCGGGAGATCTCACAATAAGAAGAAATGGGCCAAACATACATAAAAGAATGACACCACTTTAACCCAAAACCTGAAGACAGTAAGTTTATGGGTCTTCTTTCTTATATATTTCTTAACTTTCTCATTTTTATTCAATGTGGGACTTAGACTCACACTTATTTATATATTGCCTAACATGTATGTGTTATTTATATATTTGATATGTAGTTTAAAATTTAACTAAAAATAAAAAGAACTTATTTTATATATTTAATGAATAGGCTATAATTTAAAAAAATATTGAATAACTAATATAATTATATATTTTATATAAAGAAAATAAAGGAACATAATTTATATTATGAAATAATAGTATATAGTTACTTTTAGTGGAGTGATATTTTCTTTTCCTATTTAAGATAGTTTTAAAATTCAATATATTAAATTTTTAAATATAATCAACCAGATGTAATTTTAACCAAATAAAAAAAAATAAAAAAAAAATCCAACTAAATCAAACCAAACACTATTTTTCTATTAATTTTACTTAATGGATATTTATCACAAGTAGTACAATTGTTAGTTTTTACAATTATATTGCGTGATCCATAATAATATACTTCTTTCTATTGTAATATATATTGTAATATATGATTCTTATTTCAATACTAGTAATTATAACCTTTGTAATATATGATTCTTATTTCCATACTAGTAATTATAACCTTCTCTTTGCTTTTTAGTTTAGGTGTACTATTTATATGTTATAATATTTAAATAATAGTACTTATTAAGAAGTGGATTTTAAGTGTAACATATTTTCTCATGTCGAAACTCTTCAACTTGTATATAAGATGTGGACTTTAATCTTAACTTAATCTTATAAAATCGGCTTGTAAAATAAGGTTTGCACCAATTTATAAACTATGGAAATGCTTCATCTCTAGTCGATGTGAGATTGACAACACGCGTCGAGACTCCTCAACTCATTTGTGAGACTAATAAATAAGGGTGGTCCAAGAATAGGCTCTAATATCATATCGTAAATTTTAAGTCTAACTCAATTTTATAAAATCGACTTGTAAGATAAGATTTACACCTACTTATAAACAACTATTGAAAGGACTCATCTCATACTTTTATATCAATCAACTCCTAAATTTCTTCTTCAATAACGAAGGGTGTGTTCTCTATCTTTTAGATTCATGTTGGAGATAAGTTCTTCTAGCAATACACCTCTTTAATTATTGGACTAATTTATTGAGTTAGAAAAATAATGGACAACTAATTATTATAATTAAATGTTTTCACTCACCTATATATAATTCAAGAATTCATGTATTGTAATTTATATTACTAAAAATGATGTAAAATTATTG
>Ga0123340_1004587_pt1 | contig 13119 bp, 9 predicted proteins | sample SirMexnodulemix_FD_89961 | JGI IMG/M metagenome (GOLD analysis project Ga0123340, IMG submission 89961) | Root nodule microbial communities of legume samples collected from Mexico - Siratro Mexico nodule mix | ecosystem: Host-associated > Plants > Roots > Nodule | place: Mexico: Nepantla... | reverse complement strand
GGCGAGTACGACACTTAAACAACTTAAAAAAATTAAACAAAATACGATTCAAGCAAAATAGAGAACTTCATGTAATGAAAATCAACTCGGTCTCCCTTCGGTTCTTCCAAATCCCTCACTGGATCCTAAAAATTATCCCAATTACATTTGTGGGTTAAACAGACCATAATTCATGCATCTATTTAACATCCTGAACACTCCACAACCACGGAGCATTTTATTGAACACCTAGTGTGCCAAACCAATGCAATCGCATGGTGAGCAACATCATCTGTTCGATTTGATTTCGACTTGGGAACTCCACAATACATTCCAATCGGAATGTATTTATTCATTTATAGATTCAATCTAACCATAAAATTCAACAATCAAATTAAAACAGAAAAGGAGTAGGTAATTATGGAAAAACAACACAAAACACGAACCTAGGGATAAATGGAAACGGAGAACCACTAGGCACCGGATTCAGTACAAAATTTAGCCACTCATGGTGGAATGAACATGAACAATAGCCAAAGATAAAATTGCAAAAGTGAATTAACACAAAAATAAAATTGCTGAAGCGAAGAACGAGCAAAGAAGAAGCAAGCAAGTGAAACTGTATTCAAAAATTTGTCTCAAACAATTGTTGGCGGCTACCCTACACTGCTCACTATAGTATTTAGAATTTTTTTTTACCTAAGGTGGCCCAAGCCCACCTATACGTTGCCATAATAAACCAAAAATATACAGTTTTGATCCCAACTCATTTGGGGTGAAATGACTAAGTTGTCCTTAATTAAATATTTCTGCTCAAAGTATTGTCTAGATTTTGTACACCAACTTCAATGCTGATTTTGTCCACCTTACAGTCTGAATTTGGTCTTGGACCCTCTCACAACGTTTGTAGATCTGAGTTATCTACAGAACGACATAAAGATCAAGTTATTTGAAGGTCTGTAGCAAATGTTATGGACAAAATACGAAACATGCTGAAGTCTAAAAAATTTCCGAAAATTTCATCACATTGAGTCAAACTTTCAATTAAAGACCAATAAGTCCAAATATAGTAAAATGGTCCAAAAGTTGTCATTATTCTTAGGACTATGTTGTAGGAAAGTGGTTAAAATAAATACATATCAAATTCCCCCACACTTATCCTTTGCACTCCTGGGCAAAATCTAAATAAGATAAAAGAAAATGAAGGCTAAAAGGTTGAGACTGTAACCCAATTCATTTAACAAGCTACCATTGGAAAAGTATTTGAGCAAGGAGGACGAAATCAAAATTTATTTTTAAAGGTTGCTCAACAAAAGTGTGAATTTCTCCACTTGTGGATTAATCAATTTGTGCAACCAATTATGCAAATGACAGTCATGTATGCTGGCCTCTGAAGATAGCGTATATCTCTTATTCTCGAGTGTGTAGGGGAGATGTATAACACTCAAACCATCTCAATGGACATTGCCTTACCATAGGCTTGCAAGCATTCTAATTTTCCACTTTTGAAACACAAGTTTGCATAATTCAAGAGGACTTTATTAAGGTTGTAATGAGGCAAAGGTAATGGATAGGAATAATTTTTGGGAACTGAGGTAACATCCAAAGATTATTAAAAGAGCAAGAGCATGATTTTTTTTTTGCAACATCAATGAAATTATTCCTGAAAGCTACCCAAGAATTTAAATTACATAAATTCTTCCAACGCAAGCCATACAAGCATTTTCTTTTCTTTTTCTCAAGTTTTTTTTCTTTTTTTTCTTTTTTTTCCGAAGAAACTGTCATGACAAGAAGAGAGAAGAATGAAATCCATGATCAAATAGTAAGTCCTAAAATCCATACATCATCAATCAACCTCCCCCACACTTAGCATTTTGCACATCTTGGGCAACCCCCACACTTAGCAATTTACACAACCCAAAAGAAGACCATCATGCTCAGTCAATAATCAAAGGAAAGGATAAAAATGGTTTTACACGGAAGCTTGTAATGATCTAAATGAAATAATGAGAAAATATAGGCTCAAAAGGGGTTGACAATTGGAAATAGTGGATAGGATGGTTGTATGGTGAAGTAGGTTAAAAAGAAAAAATGCCTCAATTGCCAATCCATGAAAACTCTGTACTTCTCCTACATCCTTTGGGGTAGGCCACTCTTGAATGACTTTTATTTTTTAGGGGTCCACATGAACCCCATCTTTATTAACAATGAAACCTAAGAAGACAACACTATCTACACAAAAGGTACATTTATCTACATTGGCAAAAAGTTGGTTTTTCCTAAGAACTAACAAAACTTCTCTAAGATGGTGGATGTGAGACTCTATACTAATGCTATACACAAGAATATCATCAAAATAAACTACTACAAATTTTCCTATGCAATCCCTAAGGACATGATTCAATAGCCTCATAAAAGTGCTAGGTGTATTAGTAAGCCCAAAAGGCATCATTAACAACTCATATAGTCCAAATTTGATCTTAAAAGTGGTTTTCCACTCATCACCCTCTTTCATTCTAATTTGGTGATATATGCCATTTAGATCAATTTTAGAAAACACATTGGACCCATGCAATTTATCAAGCATATCATCAAGCCTAGGAATTGGGAGCCTATATTTAATAGTGATGTTGTGAACTGGGCGACAGTAACAACACATTCTCCATTTACCATCCTTTTTAGGCACCAACAAAATTGGCACGACGCACGGGCTAAGACTCTTTTGAACCCAACCGTTGTCTAATAACTCTTGAATTTGGGATTCTATCTCCTTGGTTTCCTCTGGATTTGTTCTATATGTCAAACTGCTTGGCAGACTAGCACCCGAAACAAAATTGATTTGATGTTTTATTCCCTAAAAAGGTGGCAATCCCGTAGGACCATCACTAGGAAATACATCACCAAGTTCTTTCAAAAAAATTTCAATTTATGGAGACAGAACCCTAGATTCAGCTTTATCAGACTGTGCACACGTGAGTATTCCTTTACACAACAAGAGGTATAGGGGTTGCTCAATAAGAAGACAATTTTTCAAAAAAAATTTAGTTAATAAAGACTTCTTTTGAGTGACCTTGTTTTAAAAAAATTTTAGTTAATAGAGACTCCTTTTGAGTGACCTTGTGGGAAGAAACACCTAGTTCCCACTCCTCAGATCCATTTTTGATGCTTAAGTGTTGAGATTTATGAACTTTGTTTTTCTTTTCACTATCAAGTTCCTTTTCAATTTGGACTTGATCCTCCAACACCTGAGTAAGAGTCAAAGGATGAAGTACAAACTTTTTATGTTTATGAGTAAAGGTAATTTCGTTGGTAAGACCAACATGAATAGTTTGTTTATCAAATTGTCATGGTCTTCACAATAAAACATGACAAGCTTCCATGGGGACTACATCAAACAAAACTTTGTCAACATAGTTCCCCACAAAAAGCTTGACCTTTACTTGGTTTTTAACATTAATGTCCTCCCATCTTTAATCCAATGTAATTTATAAGGTTTAGGGTGGGGTAATAACTCAAGTTTTAATTCATCAACCATCCTAGCACTACAACAATTACAACACGACCCGGTGTCAATGATGAGAGGACATACATTTTCAGAAATTTTGCATCTTGTATGGAAGATGTTCTCTCGTTGTGACTCATGTTGTGGACTAGGTTGGCTGTGGAGGCAACGTCTAACCATCAATAGCTCTCCCTCATGAGCAAATGCATCCTCTCCCTTCTCACTATCGGACTCCTCACTAATGCTCTCAACATTCTTCTCTTCCTCAGTACTATATAAGTCTTGGCCTCTTAACAGAATGGTTCTCATAGATGGACATTGAGATTTTATATGACTCCGTCCCAAACACTTGATGTCACTAGTTCGGCTAGAGGAAGTGGGTTCTTCTCTTCTTTTTACATTTTATTGAACTATGACTTTGGGGGGATTCTCTCTTCGTTTTTCTTTTAAGGATTTTCCCTCCCTCTTAAAATTAGTCTTTGAATAAGAGTTAGAGTATGAACTTCGAATTGTGCCTTTTCTCAAAACTTGTTGTTCAACCTTTATACAAATTTCCACCAAGTCGTGAAAATCCCTATAAGGGAGAAGTTCTACTTTATCTCTTATTTCTAGACTCAATCCACTTAAAAATATAGCTACAGTTACATTTTCATCTTCTTTAATTCCCGCCCTCATCATATACAATTCCATTTTCTGCCTATACTCTTTAATACTCATGTTTTTCTGGTTAAGCCTATGAAGTTTGTCCATGAGTTCTCTATGGTAATATGAGGGAATATGTCTTCTTCTAAGGGCACTCTTAAGATCATTCCAATAAGCTATGGCCGGTTCATGATGAAGAATCCTATTTCTCACTAAAGCAGTCCACCAATGTAAGGCATGTCCTTGGAAACTAAGAGTAGCTAGGGCAACTTTTCTTTCTTTACTCACATTATAGCATTCAAATAATTACTCCAATTTCATCTCCCAATCTAAGAATGTATAAATGTCATTAGTGTCATGGAAATGGGGAACATCTACTCTAGCTTCTTTGGGGTCAGGCTGATAGTGTTTGGTTGCTGCTCTCATGCTATTCTGCTCTGGATTTTCATCCTCACTATCTGAATTATATTTTTTTGATAAACTAGTTTTTGATTTATACTAATGATCCTTCTTATTTAAGGTCTTTATTTCCTCCGCCATAATGACAAATTGTAAATCAGTATTTATTTTCATAATCTGAATTTCTTCCAAAAATTTTCGCAAAATTGATGTATTTTCATGAGACTCATTGCCACTATGGTGATGGGAATGTTGAGACATCTTAAATTTTGTGAAGAAGTGCTCTCAAGATAAGACAAATTAGTCTAGCAGACTAGAGGGTCTCCCAAGAAAGTGAGGTGCGTCACTAGGACGACTTAAGTACCAAGACTTTCCTTGCTAGAGCCTGGCCTATTGTACCTTTCAAATCATTCTTACAATGAGACCACTAAGTCACAAACAAAGGCGACTCAAAGAAAATAAAACTAGTCGGATTGCACAATTGAAACATCAAAAGAAAATAAAGTAAGAATTAATGCTTGAAAACTTAAATCTAGGCGAATCATAAGGTGAAGTTCTTTGGCACCAAGGACCTTAGACACACTTCACCGTCTACACGTTTTGGAACTATTCCACTAATGAAAAAGAGTTTTGCAATTACAACTCAGTTGGATACAATGAAAATTTTGCTGAAAATTAGAAATCCTAAACTATGCACTCCATGTGTTTGTAAATTTGCCTCACTAGTGTATCACTCCTTTTTGGTGTACTTTGATCAATGAAGCTTTTCTACATCATGACCGCATCTCCCATTATGGTTCATCCTCCAATATTGATTGGAAATTCAACTCTTGGTGTGTTGATTCCAACTCAACTCAAGTGCTTCATCAAGGTACCAATTCACCATGAAGTCAAAAATAGAAAGCAATAATGGCTAATTTGAATAGCACAACTCAAGAGATTATAAAATGACAAACTCAAGGATTTATGAATGAATATGACAATCAAAAAATTAAGGCACTGTAATGAAGGTTATTACACAAAAGGATTTACTAAAGATTGGCTCTAGAGTAGATTAAGAAACAACAAAATAAGACTAGAGTTCACTTCTGGCAGCAGTATGTGCGGGATTTATGGTATTCCGTATAGTTCTTTTTTTCCCATGACATTTTAACCAAAAGTTCATAACACAATAAGGAACGTCCACACCAAATTTTAGGGGAAATAGAACACTGAGTCTTTCTAGATAAATCCAAAACATAGAGTGTTTTTAGGTCTAATGCAATAGTTATGCTCTCATACGTTAGGTTTCTGGCAGTGCCGATTAAAAAATTTATTGCATCCAAATAAATCACAGAGAATTAAGTCACCAAATTTTAACCAAATACTTGTAACATCTAAAGCTATGATCGCTCCAAATTTTAGAAATTAACAGTCACTGGATCGGTTGAAGTAATTCAAACACAGAGGCAAAATTACACTATTGTCAGAATTCTGAACATCACTAGCATTCGGCTTTTGAACATTTATCATTTTTTTGTAAATTTTGAATTAGAATGCGCCTTTTTAATAGTGTTTCATATAGATCATTATTCACCTCAAAATAATACGCATACTGTTTGCAGTAAATTTTCCAAACCAGTGCAGTTTACAAAACAACTTCAGGAAATTGATACCTATAGGAGTCCAACGAGTTTGAACATAACATCAAGAGATAATGGAAACCTAACTCTAAGGAACTTATTAATGATCTAATAAAAAGCTAAAGAACTCAAAAACATAAAAGGAAAAGCACACAAAGGTTCACACAAGTGCAATTTACTCAATACATTTCATCAAACACATAGTAGACATAGTATAAGCATTTTCACAAACACCTTGTGAACAAGTTTCTAAACTTGGAGTTTATGACATATTTGGAAGTACATTACCTATAACATGACAAGGACAGATTAGAAACTTGAAAATGCCTAAAAATAAGATGATTCAACAGATCAAAATTGAAGAAAACTCAATTAAAACACAAAAACAGTTTCAGCACACAACAAGAACACCTAAACACTTGATTTTTGGATGATTCAAGAAGATTGATGCTATTTGAACCATTTAAACTACACAACATTTAATCAGTACAAAAAAATCAAGACATATGAAAACAATGGTATACAACACAGAAAAACTAAAAAAAGAAAGTGAAAGGATCAAGAACTCATCCCTTGAAGACTAAAGCTCATGATACCAAATGATGGAGAGGCTCCTAGGTGCTTTAGCTTGTTGAAGACACTATAATGGATGTAGCACATGTAGAAGCCATTTTGCATCGAACAAAGGTGATGGAAGGAGCTTCTCTTGATGTGGAAGCAATGGATAATGGAAGAGGATCCGTGGAGAAGGAAAACGTGTAGTAGAAGAAGTGTTGTGGTTATGGTAAATTAGGTGAGAAAAGCCTTGAAGAAGGTTAGGCCAACCTTCAAGAGAGAGCTTCTAGCTTCTTGGAGAAGATGCAACATTTATGCAAGCTATCTACGTAGCGTGTAGAACAAGCTAGGGTTAGAAACCCTAACTTGCCTAGCAAGCTATCCAAGTAGTAGTAAGATAAGCTAGGGTTAGAAACCCTAACTTGTACCACACACTAGGGTTAGGGTAACCTAGCGTGTGGAGTAAGCTACTCCATACCCTAATCCATGCTCCAATGAGAATGCGCCGCATGTTAATGTTCTAGGCACTTAAAACCCTAACCTAGGAGTCTTCTATAAACCCTAAGGCATCTAGGGTTATTTACAAAAATCAAATTTCCCTATTCTAATTTTTACAATTTTTTACAAAGATCATCAAAGCTCAGAATAGTCAGCATTTTGATCTAGACAGGTGTCTCTGACTCTTCACTGGCTTCAAGATGTTTGAGCATAGCTCTGGTGACTAGACCTTGCCTGAGCCTTCTTCCATCAAGTTTGTCAAGTTATCTGGAACATTTACCCAGATTTAGTGAAGATCTTTCTTACAAATATGTGGTACGATGAAGAAACAATTTACTCCCAAGTTAAGGGAGTTAACATTGCCATAAACGATGAAGTATGGCTAGCTGTAGCTGGGTTGAGGAACACTGGCATTATTGTTGGAAAAGGGAACATAGTTGATTTGGAAGACTTCAACAAAGTTTAATTTTTTAAGACTTGTTTAAGAAATCCAAACACTGAATTAAGGAGTTATTCTATTGGAGGACGTGCCTTAACCCCACAAATTCTGGCTTTTATTGTTACTTGGCTGCTGACCCCTGAAGGGTTTAACCATGTTGTTCTGACTAAAGAGGATCCGATCCTAATGTATTGCTTGATGGGAAAAATCAGGGTGAGCTGGATAAGCGTTATCAAGGAGCAAATTATCAAGATCAGGAAGAAACTGGAATACCACATTCCATATGTGGTTCTTATCTCCCACTTTATTGAATATTTTGAAATAGACGTTGAGGGAGAAGTTGTGGAAACTGTGAAAGCACAAAATGAAATCACTGTTGTAACCTTGAACAAAATTGGTCTAAGGAAGATAAATGATGACTACTGGGTGTGCAAAGCTGATGGAGAAGCCATTGATTAGCACTAAGAGCAAGATGATGAAGGAGCTGGGACTAGTGCTGCTACTGCTGGAAATGCTGAAGGAGTTTATGATGCAAACATGGCTGGCATTCACCAAGTTGGAAATGAGAATTATTTTGCAAGGTTTGAAGAGGGGATTATGAGTCAATTACACACTATGCAGGCTGATAGTAGAAGACACCATCAATATTGCGAGACACGATTCCAGAACATAGAAGACATTGTTGAGGATGTGCGATACAAGATTGGTCAAATGTTCTATGGGCCAAATGATTAGATCTTTCATACATATCTTCCCCTCCATTTGATGAACACAATGGGGGCAGAAGTATGAGTGTTTGTGTCTTGTTGCATTAGGATGCTAGGGTGTGCTTCTTTGTGATGATTGTGTGCGTGTTGTCTTTATGTTGTCTTTATCTTGTTGTTGTTTTTCCACTGCTGCTATACTGCTGGTCTAACCAGCTCTGATGATTTTTAGTTCTTGTTGTATTTGATTTAATCATGTTTGAGGTTTGTTGTATTTCGAATGGTTTGGAACTGTAATATACTTGTAATGAGATCCGGATTAATGGAATGAAATTATGTGGTTTGGTTATTGTTTAATATTGTTTATTTTATACTTTGAAGGAGTATCAAAGTATAAGGGAGCAATCACATGTTTCTAGATTGTATTGATCTGAACTGGTTTGGATATATAGAGAAGAACAATTAATTGTTTCAGTTAGATAAGTATATTTCTGCTCTGAACCTGTTGAGGTTACAAATTTTAATCAATTGTTTTAGAGTACAGTTTTTGCAGGTCACACTCAATGCAACTCAACACCACACTTGTTTGCCTTCATCAAATTGAGGGAGCTTGTAAGTACCAAGGCTTGCTAAGTGTTTTGATGAAGCCAACAATATGATGAAGTCTAAATGGATCAAAGCTTGTAAAGTGGATTGCTTTTAGCCATCATGGAGCTTGATGGAGTTTTGGTTTAGGACTTAGGTAGGGTGTGTGTGAGAGTGTAGCTTTGGTAAAAAAATCATGAGTTCCATGAAATATCATTCAAAGTAAGCTCCAAAAGTTATTTTACTTAACAAATGAGGTTTAACAAATGGGTGTGTGTGATCACTTGTGATTTTCTAAGAGAGAAAAACGTGCGTACACCTTGCGAACTAGCTACATTCTATTTTCTTCAAGAAAAATGTCAAGATCGTGAATCTTGGAGCCTTACATAGAGTGGGTTTCGTGCAATAGTGGTTCTAAACCAAAGTTAAATCTTCTACATTGTTCTTGATCCTTTTGTAATTTGTTTTGTGTAGAAGTACTTGAGTGTTCATTCTGAACTAGATTTCCTTGAACTGTGAGCGATTTGATTACCCATATTGCATAGGGTTTGTAATTGGGTTTGTGTAGAAGGTTTCTGCATTATTTAGACAACTGTTGTGGGGTGCAGTGAGTCGTTTATTGTTGGGAGCAGTGGTATGTTGCGGGTTGCAAGTCTTTGCTATTGTTGTGAACTTATCTTTGTGATCTTTAATAGTGGAACTCTTTGTTGGCAAAGGACTGGACGTAGCCCTTGAGCATGGGTTAACTAGTATAAATCTTTGTGTTCTTGAGTTCTTTTTCTCTCTTCTAGAACACTTGTCATATCTGTTGTTGCTCGCTCAATTAATTATTCTTCGCACTTAATTGATTGTTCATTTTGCTGATATTTCTTTATGTTTTCTGGATCTGTTATTTCTTCTATAGAATTGACTGAATCTATTATTGATTATACTTGAGTGATTTCTGTTATCTGTTATCACTGTTTAATTGATTGAATTTCTGGAAATCTGCTTCATTGAATCAATTACTGTTTATCTAATTGTTTTTGGACAGTTTTGAAACACATTTCTTTTCAACAACTTGCTTCTGCTTTTGTATTTGATATTTTTACTGATTGACTGTTTCTTGACTGATCTGGTTTACTTTCTGGTTTCAATCAATTATTCTTACTGTTTGATTGTGTACACTTTATTCAACTGATTGTTTTTGTGATTCTAGTAAACTTCTTATAGTTGTTTTCAGTTCTGTGAGCTATATTCAGTTTATTAATTCTGATCTGGACTCTATTGATCATTTGTTGTGCACTTCTTAATAACATTTTTCAATAGTTCCAATAAAGAACTTTCATTCAATTTTTAATACTTTCCATCTTTTGCAAAAAATTTTGAAAGTTCAATTCACCCCCTCTTGAACTCATCCTAAACTTGTTTTACAGTTGCATCATCCCCCATCAAAGATGACTTTCCAAATGAGCAGCTTTTGCAGCTGCAAGGTAAGTCTCCCTTCCTTTGGTATACTGATTGGTTAATTTCCTGGTTGGTGGTACCTTTCTTGATTATTTCAGCAGGGCTCAAACCTTGAAACTGAAAAGTGATTCTAAGCATTATGTTTGGGATAACCCCTACTTGTGGAAATTTTGTAGCGACCAGGTCATTAGGAGATGCATGCCTAACCATGAGTTTTCATCCATACTTTCATTTTGTCATGTATATGCATGTGGTGGACATTTTGGGCCACAAAGGACTACACACTTCATTCCATAATGCTTATATTTATTGTAAATTTTGTGAAAAGTATCAAAGAGCAGGGAGTATCTCTTGTAGATATGAAATGCCCCAGCAACCCATTTTGTTATGTGATATATTTGATGTTTGGGGTGCTAATTTTATGGGACCATTTCTCGTTTCTTTTGGTTTTGTTACATATTACTTGTTGTGGATTTTGTTTCTAAATGGGTGGAGGCGAAAGCCACACGGACTGATGATTATAGTGTTGTAGTGGATTTTGTTCGCACCCATATTTTGTGCAGGTTTGGTGTTCCCAAGGCCATCATCAGTGACCAGGACTCTCATTTATTCAACCGAGCACGGATGCTTTACTGAAAAAATATTGAGTTCTCCATAAGATTGCAACAACTTACCACCCACAAACTAACGGGCAAGCAAAAGTGTCCAACAGAGAGACCAAACAAATTTTCTAAAACACAGTGAACTCCAATAAAAAGGATTGAAGCAAGAGATTAGATGATGATCCTTAGGCTTATAGAATCGCGTATAAGACTCCAATTGGGATGTCTTCCTACGCCACTTGCCAGTGGAGTTAGAGCACCGAGAATATTGGGTAGTCAAGCACTATAATATGGATTTGGCCCATTCTGGAACTGAAAGGAAGTTACAACCAAAAGAGCTGGAGGAGTTGAGACTAGATGCCTATGAGAGCTCCCACATCTACAAGGAGAAAACTAAGGCCTTCCACGATCAGTGAATTCTACACAAGGAGTTTGCTACTGGGCAAAAAGTCCTTCTATCTGTTGAAGCAAATAGTACCTAAAAGAAAAAATACATGTCACGCACTTTTAACAGTCTTTTGATGTTATCTTATTCAGCCAAAAATAAAATGATTCCTACCTACGACCTTAGCCTCATCACAACCTTAATAAAGTCCACTTGAATGATGCAAAATTGTGTTTCCGAAGTGGAGAATTAGAATGCTTGCAAGCCTATGGTAAGGCTATATTGGTTGAGATGGTTTGAGTGCCATACACCTTCCAACTCGTGAGTGAGAGAGATACACTATCTTGGGAGGCCAACATACCATCTCAACGAATATATCAATTGCATAATTGGTTGCATAAATTGATTAATCCGAGAAGATAGAAATTCACACTTTGTTGAACAACCTTTGAAAATAAATTTTGATTTGATATTCCTTGCTCAAATATTTTTCTATTGGTAGCTTGTTGAATCTGGTTACAATCTTGATTACTTAGCCTTCATTTTTCTTTTATCTAGGTCTAGATTTTGCCTAGGAGTGCAAAAGGATAAGTGTAGGGGAATTTGAAACTTATTTATTTTAACCACTTTTTGATTGCATAATGATAACAATAAAGATAAATTAGTTGGTAATTATTACGATTTTACACCATTTTGTTGTAATTAGGCCAATTAGGTTTTAGTTAAAAGTTTGTTATTATTTTGACACCATTCTCGCAATTTTAACACATTTGAGTGTGTTTCATATTTTCTCCATAACTTTTACCACAGAACTCAGATTTACCTAATTCTTGTTTTATTTTGTAGATAATTTAGAAATCTACAATTATTATTCAAGGGCCAAGAGCAAATTTGAATTGCAAAGTGGTTAAAATTGGACTTGAAGTCAGTACACAAAGGTTGGACAACAAGACAACATCTGGATATTTTGAGTACATTTTTTTATGAAGTGTTATTTAGTAATTTCATGTTTTAGGTTAATTTTTCTTTTTAAATACACCTCTCTCAGTAGAGCCGAGACATCATCATCACAGTAGACAGCAGACAATTAAATAAAAAATTATTTTTTCCCTTTATTTCTGTTTTGTGCGTTTTTGCATTTATATTTCCGCCTTGTTGTGTCAATCGTGATTATGAATGGCTACTTGTTATTTTCAATTCGTCTCCAAGTGCTCTCCTATTTCTTAATTCTGAGGCTCGTGTTTTTTAATTCTTTCTATAATTACATTCTCAATTGCTATTTGATTATTATATTTAATAATTTGGCCAATTTGGCAATTGAATCAATTCCGATTGGATTGTGTTGTGGAATTTCTGAACCGATGTTCAAGTCAGAATAATATTGAGTGATTGCAGTTGTTTAACATATTGTGTATTCAGTGTGATGCTCTATGATTGTGGGGTGTTCAAAATGTTAAATAGATGTAGAGATCTCGGTCTATTAAACCCACACGTGTAATTTGAATTTTCTTTGGGAGCTAGTGAGGGATTTGGGAGAGTCGAAGAGAAATCGGGTTGGTTTTAATTACTTGCATTTATCTAATCAGTTTAAAATTCTGTTTTTATTTTATTATATTTAATCTTCTTTTTTTATTTTATTATATCTAATATTCCATTTTTATTTTATTATATCTAACCTTCTGTTTTTATTTTATTATAACTAATCTTCTGTTTTTATTTTATTATATCTATTCTTCTATTTTTATTTTATTATATTTAATC
>Ga0123340_1004580_pt1 | contig 13124 bp, 13 predicted proteins | sample SirMexnodulemix_FD_89961 | JGI IMG/M metagenome (GOLD analysis project Ga0123340, IMG submission 89961) | Root nodule microbial communities of legume samples collected from Mexico - Siratro Mexico nodule mix | ecosystem: Host-associated > Plants > Roots > Nodule | place: Mexico: Nepantla... | reverse complement strand
TATATAATTAGAAATATTTAATTTTAATTATTTAGTGACATATAAAAGTATTACATCGATAATCATATCTTCTTTTTATCTCTAAAATATCAAAAGAAAAAAGATTTAAAATAAAAAAATTTATTTAATGCAAAGTGATTAAATTATAATTAATACAGAAGTATAATTTATTGTTCTTTGTTTTAAATTAATTATTATTTATTTAATTGCAGTAAATAAATTAACATTTTTAGTTCTCCACACATTAAAACATGGAATATTATTTTCATACCCAATATAAGTCTAATTACTGGTGTTAAAAGTATGAAAATTTAATTTGAGCAATTGAAATTAGAATGAAATTACCAATTTTATAAATTAGAGGGGAAAAAAAAAATCAAAGTTAAGTCTCACCTTTTTTTTTTAAAATTAAAGTCTTACTTGTTACATGTAATGTAATATAGGCAGTGCAGAATTTTTTAATTATCTTGATTTAAATTCTATAGTTATGCATTTTTATTTGTAACACAACATTTTTAATTATCTTGATTTAATTTCTAATAATTATGCATTTTTATTTGTCACACAAATCTCAGATTGTTTCACTTCTCGCACTTTTGATGGTTCTGCATTGTATGAAGGGATTGCATTGTTTTATCCTTTCTCTTTATCTGTTTGATAAATTTGTTCAGTGAATTTTGAACTTGGATTACCAAGTTTTTTTTTTTCAATAGCCATTTGGATTACCAAGTGTTTGATGTTGTCTTGACTTTATGCATCAGGGTAATCATGATTCTTCAAATCTAGAGAGTGTTCTTAGAAAAGCATCTATGAAGGATAAGACAGTGATACTCACCACTTTGAATGATGCATGGGCAGAACCAGGTTCCATATTTGAACTCTTTCTTGAGAGTTTTCGTGTAGGGAATCAGACACAAAGGCTTTTAGACCACCTGGTGGTAATAACTTACGACCAAAAGACACAAAATCGTTGCCTTTCTATGCACAAGCACTGTCACAATCTGAAGTCAGGGAAAAATTTCACTGGTGAAGTATTTTACATGACCCCAAACTACCTAGAGATGATGTGGAAAAGGCTTGAATTCCTTGGTTCTATCCTTGAAATGGGATATAACTTCGTGTTCACGGTATGTACATGTATATTTGTTTTGCAGAAAAAGCTTAACATCTTAGCACACACTCAAACTTAGTTGAATGTATAAAGTAAATAGTTTGTTTCTTGTTTTGCTTTGCAGGATTGTGATATAATGTGGCTTAGAGATCCCTTCAAACAGTTTTACAAAGATGTAGATTTCCAAATAGCTTGTGATGCTTTCAATGGCAATTCCTCTGACATAAATAACTCCCCAAATGCAGGGTTTAAATATGTGAAATCTAATAATCGAACTATTTGGTTCTACAAATTCTGGACAAACTCTAGGAGTTCATACCCAAAGTTGAATGAGCAAGATGTGCTCAACAGAATCAAAGTGCACCCCTCAGTTTCTGACATGAAGGTGAAGATTAACTTCCTTAGCACCAGTTATTTTGGAGGGTTTTGTGAGATTAGCAAGGACTTCAACAAGGTCACAACAATGCATGCCAATTGTTGTGTTGGTTTAGACCACAAAGTTCATGATCTTAAAATTGTGGTAGAGGATTGGAAAAGGTATATGGGATTGTCTGAATATGATAAAATAGAGTCACATCCTTCTTGGAATATACCACAAAGTTGCAAGTAAAGTAAATTAGTTTTGTTAGTTATTCTTTCAGTTATTCAATAAATACAATATAGAGTAAGAAAGTTAAAATTATGAAACATTCTATGATGGTGCAATATCATGAATTTGACCAATTAATACTTTATTAGAGTAATTCTCATAAAAAATATAATAAGGCGAGTCCTTTATGTCTATATTTTGGGAATGTTACTAAAAAGATTTAATTGACTTATAATAATAATAATAATAATTAATAATTATTATTATACTTATTAGTATTATTATTATCATATTAATTATTATTATTATTATTATTATTATTAATATCATCATCATTACGTATAGATTAAATCCATCAATAAATTAATGGTCGATTTATTGACAGATTTAATGATAAAATTTAATGATCAAATTGTCGACAATTCTGAAAACACCCTGTCCATGGGAGGACAGCGACACCCTTTTGTGGAGGGTATCCTAGGCATAGAGTTACCCGTCAATAGGAAAGGACTTAGCATGGATAAATACGACGGGTCAACGTATCCGAATGAGCACATCGATGTCTATGTGACCCAAATGAGCCTATATATGATTGATGAGGCAGTGTTGTGCCGAGTATTACCCACTTCCTTGAAGCGGACGACGTTAAGCTGGTTCACCTGTCTTCCTCCTCTTTCAATAGACTGCTTTGAAACCTTGGTAGGGCTCTTCAACACCCAATTCGCCATTAACAAACCACACCACTTGATGTCCTTGACACTTCTCAACGTTAGGCAAGACAAAGGCGAGTCGCGTCGAGCGTTCATGGAGAGATTTGGGGGAAGCTGGCGCTACAGATACGGAGTCTCAGCCCTGAAGTCCCTCTTCTCCAAATGGTAAAGATGCTTAGGCTGGGACCATTTGCGAATAGCCTTTGCAAGAAGTCTGCATCTGACTTGGATGAACTGAGGAGGAGAGCAACGAAGTTTATGTAATTAGAGGAGTTAAGAGAGTTTCAAAATCAAGTCAGGGCAGAATCAACCACCGAAAAGGCTAAACCCAGAGACAACAAACCTCCTCTCCCGCCGTATACCAAACCAAGAGAAACCAGATCACCGAGATTCTCGCAATATACTCCCCTGAATGAATGTGAATCGGGGATGAATACTTGAGGAGGCTTTACATGCCGCTTTCCTTCCTACACCAAGGAAAGTGCCCACCCTCCGAAATGTGGAAACAACCAAGAATTGCAGGTTCCACCAGAATTATGGCCACATTACGGAAGAATGCGTGGCATTGAAAGACAAGATCCTTCATTCAATACTCTCATTTACTACTCGTAATACTCAAAGAGAATATTCTTGATATTTTCAGGTTTTCAAAAATGTACAGAGGTTGAAGGTGGTGTATGATCATTTTTGGGCAATGCTTCAAACTCGAATGCATAGTTCCAGAATTCATCTATATTCAAAAGGAGCTGTGTAGCAATTTGGACATTCAAAAGAAGCTGGATAACAATCTAGACATTTAAGAGGAGGAACAGGGTGTGGGTTTCTTCCTAGGCACTTTTTCTCTGTGATGATTGGTTCTGAAATCATAATGACAGTTTATCATGAAAATATTGAAACAGTTCCATATTCACAACGAAGCCAGTTGATTATGCTCTCCAAAGAGATGAGGAAGAAGCTTGTAGAGAGGGAGTTTGAATATATGAAGGTTGAGGAGAAGATATTGAGTCCAGTACATCTTAACAGTATCGAGGTGAGATTGATCGCTAGAAATATAATCTATGCATTGCTGAGTGATTTGCATGAATCAGAGCAGCTAAGTTGGGAAATTGTAGTGGTTAATAAGCCAATTCTTAATGCTTTGTGCTTACCTGGAGGTAAGATAATTGTTTACTATGGTTTACTTGATCAATTTAAAAATGATACAGAGATAACCACCGTTATTGCATGTGAGGTATTATACTTCTGCTTTGAAGTCTTTGTTTCTATAGTTTAATAATAAAAAATGATGTTATATGAGTTTTCTGTTATTTATGTTGCCTGTGTGGTTGGAAGAGACATCAATGAGGAAATTACACAAATCATATGCTATTCTCTTTTAACACTGCTATATTATCTGATTGCCACGTTTTGCACATTTCTTGTGGTGTTGCCAATCGCAGTGTTTTTGATGTTTTTACCTGTACAGAGGCGATATGTTTTGTTCACTATATATTGGTTTCTTAATTATGAAGGCATGAAAAATAGTAATATAATATTTGGTTATAAATTTTTTAAAACAATTTAATTTGTTGATAGGTTGGAATCAGAAGCGGATTATATTGGAGTCCTGCCAATGGTATTAGTGGGGTATGATCCCCTGGTGTGGCACCTAGAGAGTACTCGGGCAGATTAAAGGGCATTTTATTCTTAATAATTGTCTCTTTTCTCATCCTTTTGGACCAAAAAGAGTATAATTTAGCATCAGAGTCCCTTTTGGAGGTGTGCTCCCACTTCCCACTGGAGAGCAAGGACAACGCTTGGAACTGAAGAGACCATCCAATATTGAGAACTATTTCTAGAGCCGAAGACCGCAGCTAAGACCAAAGACCCTCTAGGCCTCTGCAAGAACATTTTGCGCCCACTATGGGGCCCAACATTGTAAGTTGAAGACTCGAATGGTATCAACCCGAAGCCAAGTTCACGATCAGAGGCGAGATAGCACAATGACAAGCCCAGACCTGATAACTTTATTACTCTCATGACAACACGAGATGACCGAGATGAAGCAGATGAAAGAAGAAGAAATGCGCGCCTTCAGCCAGGAAAATGACGACATGAATGGAAGCTTGTATGGGAGCGACCGACTCCGTTAACATAAAGAACAGAGCGAGACAAGGTCTTAACTCACTCGAACTGATACCGAGCAGACAAAGATTGTGATATGGAGGAGGAGAAGTACCCTTTTGACAATTGGAAGCACCCCATCCGTGGGATGACGACGACACCCTCTTGTGGAGGGTATCCTGGGCGTAGAGTTACCTGTCAATAGGAAAGGACTTAGCATGGATAGATACGACGAGTTAACGTATCCGGATGAGCACATCGATGTCTATGTAACCCAAATGAGCCTATATATGACCGATGAGGCAGTGTTGTGCCGAGTATAACTCATTTCCTTGAAGGGTCGTCACGTTAACCTGGTTCACCCGTCTTCCTCCTCTTTCAATAGACTGTTTTGAAATCTTGGTAGGGCTCTTCAGCACCCAATTTGCCACTAGCAGACCACACCACTTGACGTCCTTGACTCTTCTCAACGTTAGGCAAGACAAAGGCGAGTCGCTTCGAGCATTCATGGAGAGATTTGGGAAGCAGGCGATACAGATACGAAGCCTCAATCCTGAAGTCCCTCTTCACCACATGGTAAAGATGCTTTGGCTGGAACCATTTGTGAATAGCCTTTGCAAGAAGCCTGCATCCGACTTAGTTGAACTGAGGAGGAGAGTAGCCAAGTTTATGTAACTGGAGGAGTTGAGAGAGTTTCAAAATCAAGTCAAGGCAGAATCAACCCCCGAAAAGGATAAATTCAGAGACAACAAACCTCCTTTCACGCCATATACCAAACCCAGAGAAACCATATCGCCGAGATTCTCACAATATACTCCTCTGAACGCGAATCAGGGATGGGTACTTGAGGAGACTTTACATGCCGCTCTCCTTTCTACACCAAGGAAAGCGCCCACCCTCCGAAATGCAGACACAACTAAGAATTGCAGGTTTCACCAGAATTATGACCACAGTACGGAAGAATTTGTGGCATTAAAAGACAAGATTCTTCATCCAATACTCTCATTCACTACTCGTAATACTCAAAGGTAATATTCTTGATATTTTCACGTTTTCAATAATATACAGAGCGTTGAAGGTGGTGAATGATCATTTTTGGGCTATGTTTCAAACTTGAATGCATGGTTCGAGAATTCATCTGCATTCAAAAGGAGCTGTGTAGCAATTTAGGCATTCCAAAGGAGCTGGACAACAATTTGGACATTTAAAAGGAGGAGCAGGGCATGGGTTTCTTTCTAGGCCCTTTTTCTCTGTGATAATTGTTTCTGAAATCATATTGACACTTTATCATGGAATTATTGAAATAGTTCCATATTCACAACGAAACTGGTTGATTATGCTCTCCAAAGCGATGGAGAAGAAGCTTGTAGAGAGGAAATTTGAATATATGAAGGCTGAGGAGAAGATATTGAGTTCGGTACATCCTGACAATATCAAGGTGAGATTGATCGCTAGAAATATAATCTATACATTGCCGAGTGATTTGTATGAATCAAAGCAGCTGAGTTGGGAAATTGTAGTGGTCAATAAGCCAGTTCTTAATGCTTTGTGCTTACCTGGAGGTAAGATAATTGTTTTCTGTGGTTTACTTGATTAGTTTAAAAATGATACAGAGATAGCCATCATTATTGCACATGAGGTATTATACTTATGCTTTGAAGTCTTTGTTTCTGTAGTTTAATAATAAGAAATGATATGTTATATGAGTTTTCTGTTATTTACTTGCCTATATGGTTGGAAGACACATCAATGAGCAAATTACACAAATCATATGCTATTCTCTTTTAACACTGCTATATTATCCGATTGACATGTTTCGCACATATCTTGTGGTGCTGCTAATCGTAGTGTTTTTGATGTTTTTACCTGCACAGAGACGGTATGCTTTGTTCACTATATCTTGATTTCTTAATTATGAAGGTTTGAAAAATAGTAATATAATATTTGGTTATAAATTTTCTAAAACAATTTAATTTGTTGACAAGTTGAAATCGGAAGCAGATTATATTAAAGTCCTGCCAATGGTATCAACGGGGTATGATCCCCAGGTGGCACCTAGAGGGTTCTAGGGCAGATTAAAGGGCATTTTATTCTTAATGATTATCTCTTTTCTCATCCTTCTGGACCAAAATGAGCAAAATTTAGCATTAGAGCCCCTTTTGAATGTGTGCTCCCACTCTCCACTGGAGAGCAAGGACAACGCTTGGAACTGAAGAGACCATCCAACACTAAGAACTACTTTTAGAGCCGAAGACCACAACTAAGATCGAAGACCCTCTAGGCCTCTACAAGAACATTTAGCAGTCACAGTTGGCCCAAGGGCGTTAGTTGAATCGAATGGTATTAACTTGATGCCAAGTTCACCATCAGGGGTGAGATAGTGTAATGGCAGGCCTAGAGTCGATAACTTTGTTGCTCTCATTACAATACGAGATGACCGAGATGAAGCAGAGAAACGAAGAAGAAATACGCACCCTAAAGCAGGAAAGACGACCTGAATAGACGGTTGTATGGAGAGCGACCGACTTCGTCAATACAAAGAGCGTAGTGAGACAAGGTCTTAACCCACTTGAACCGATCCCGAGCAAACAAAGACAGTGATACGTAGGAGGTGTCCCATTTTGACAATTCTGGAAACAACCCATCCATGGGAGGATGACGACACCCTTTTGCGGAGGGTATCCTGGGCATAGTGTTACCCGTCAATTGGAAAGGACTTAACATAGACAGATACGACGGGTCAACGGGGACGAGCACATCCATGTCTATGTGACCCAAATGAACCTATATATGACCGATGAGTCAGTGTTGTGGGGAGTATTCCCTCTTGCTTGAAGGGGACGACATTGATCTGGTTCACCCGTCTTCCTCCTCTTTCAATAGACTGTTTTGAAACCTTGGTAGGGCTCTTTAGCACCCAATTCGCCACTACCAAACTACACCACTTAGGTCCTTGACACTTCTCAATGTAAGACAGGATTACGGACTACTACATGAATACTGGGAGAGATTCAAGAGACTTTGTGCCAGTTGTCCACACCACCAAATTACGGACCACCTGCTCATAGTCTATTTCTATGAAGGCCTTAAACCCATGGATAGGAGCATGGTGGAGGTAGCCAGTGGAGGTGCTTTGGTGGACAAAACACCTGCAACAGCCAGAGAGCTCATTACAAATATGACTGCTAATTCTCAGCAGTTTGAGACTAGATCCAACAGTAATGTAGTCTACCATGTGCAAGCCTCTTTTAGTAAGCCAAATTTCCCAACCTCAAGCAGTGCAAATCAACATATTTTAAGCAACAAGCTTGATGAGTTAACATTACTAGTGAGACAGTTAGCCGTGAATCAAATAGTCCAGGTTTCAACTATCAATCCACAACCTAGAGCATGTGTTATCTGTTCTCATGTTTCACATCCCACTGATGCTTGTCCCACAATGCAAGTAGAGAATTACAATGATCACACTGTTGCAGCAATTGGAGCTTTTCTAGGGAGATCTCAACAACAGTATAATCCCTACTTCAACACATACAACCCTGGATGGAAGGATCATCCTAATCTGAGATGGGGGCAAAAACAGAATTTTCATAATTCCTCCAACAATTCTACCTTCCATTCCAGGAAAAATTGGCAGCAAAAACTCTACCCAACATAGACTTCCATTCCAACATCAGAAGGAGAGTTTTGTGCAGCAAATAACACCATCTACCTTAACACCCTCCCAGCCACAAGGTGACCCCTCTTGTAAGAATTGATGAAACAAATGTCAACCAACTATTTGCAATTCCGGAAAAGGACTGAAGCCACCATTTAGAGTCTGCAAACCTAGATAGGACAATTGGCCACTACAATTTGTCAAAAACAACTTCAAGTGCCTAACAATTTACCTTCCTAAGTAATTCCTAATCCAAATGTTAATGGGAAGAATGTGAGTGCCATTACCTTGAAGTCTAAAAAATAAATAGTGGGACCTGCACTAGAAGATCTAAATTTTGAAGGAGTTGTAGCTGGACATAAAGAGAAAGACTTGGACACGGCAAACAAGGCGACAATTGAGCCTTTTATTTCTGTATCCTTTCCATAGAGATTGATCCCTTATAAGAAGATGACAGATGCAACATTGAAGAAAGAAATATTAGAAGCTTCCAGAAAAGTTTAAGTCAACATTCCTCTCTTAAATACAATTAAGCAGATTCTGAAATATGACAAGTTCTTGAAGGAGTTATGCACCAATAAGAGGAAGCTCAAGGGTAATGAGAGAGTCAGCCTAAGTAAGAGTGTTTCAGCACTCATCCAATCGATGCCTAAAAAATGCAAGGATCCAGGGACGTTTTCTATTCCTTGCATCATAGGGAATTGTAGATTTGATGATTGCATGTTAGACTTAGGAGCATCCATAAATGTTATGCTCACATCCATATTTAATTCTCTAAGTCTTGGTCCTTTAAAGGCTACCGATGTGGTCATTCAATTGGCTAATAAAAGTAATATACACACCCTGCAGGCCTAGTTGAAGATGTGTTAGTTAGGGTGAATGAACTTATTTTCCCTGCCAACTTTTACATTTTAGAAATGAAGGGTGACTCCACTTGTAGCAAGTCCCCTATCATTCTTGGCAGACCATTCCTTAAGACTGCTAAGACCAAGATAGATGTACATTGTGGTACTATGTCCATGGAGTTTGGTGATAATGTTGTTAAATTTAATATATTTGATGCCATGTGACATTCTAGAGAGGAGCATTCCATTTTACGCATTGATGTCATTGATGATATTGTTGATGAGTTGTTTGATTTTGTGCATGCTAAAAGTTTGGATGTTTCTGATAAGTTTGATGTTTGTTGTGATTGTAAAAACAATATATGATGTCATAATTGTGCTGATTTTCCTAATATATCCATATATGATGAGTCAGTTTCTTATGGAAAATCCTGTATTCATGATGTTGATGATGCTAGTGATTTTTCTATTGCAATTGCATATTATACTGACATTGACACCAAGGATATGCAGGGACTACTTGGTAATATTTCTTATGCTAATTCTTTGGCAGGTACCAATCAGACCTACATTAGTTCTGCGGAGTTGCTACCTCTAATTACAGTTTTTCCCTCCATCGAGCAACCCCCAAAGTTGGAACTCAAAACCTTGTCTAAGCATCTCAAATATGCTTTCTTGGAGAATGATGAGCGGCTACCCGTCATCATTGCCAAGCACCTGCTGCCTGATCAAGAAAAAAGGTTGTTGCAAGTCCTTCAAACATACAAGAAAGCAATTGGTTGAAATTTAACAGATATTCCTGGTATTAGCCCTTCCACTTGCCATAAGATTTTATTGGAGGATGGGGCTAAATCAGTGAGACAACCTCAGAGGAGACTCAACCCACTTATTCTGGATGCGGTAAAGAAAGAGGTCACTAAGCTACTTCAAACGGGTATCATTTATCCGATCTTTGACAACAAATGGGTGAGTCCAGTACAGGTGGTGCCCAAGAAGTCAGGAGTCACTCTGGTGGCCAATGAAAAGAATGAGTTGATTCCCACACGAGTCCAGAATAGTTGGAGAGTTTGCATTGATTAACGGAGACTTAACCAAGATACCCAGAAAGACCATTATCCCCTCCCATTCATTAATTAGATGTTAGAGCAGTTAGCTGACATGTCTCATTATTGTTTCCTAGATGGCTACTCAGGTTACTTTCAGATTTACATTGCACCTGAGGATCAAGAGAAGACTAGATTCACATGCCCCCTTAGGACTTATGCATACAAAACTATGTGTGATGCCTCCAACTATGTAGTTGGAGCAGTTTTGGCTCAGTGGCAAGACAAAGCTTCTCATGTCATATCATATGCATTAAATTCCTTGGATTCAACTCAAGCTAATTACACCACCACTGAGAAGAAACTCCTAACTATGGTTTTTGCTCTGGACAAGTTTAGATCATATCTACTTAATGCAAAAAATGTTGTTTTCACTAACCATGCAACTTTGAAGTTCCTCTTGAAGAAAGCAAATGCTAAGCCACGATTAATCAGATGGATGCTATTACTCCAAGAGTTTGACATAGAGATTAGAGACTAGAGTGGAGCACAAAATTTAGTGGCTGACCATTTGAAACGAATCCAATCACAATTTGTTGCACCATCCCCCATCAAAGATGACTTTCCAGATGAGCAGCTTTTGCAGCTACAAGGTAAGTCTCCCCTCCCTTGGTAGGTTGATTTGGTTAATTTCTTGGTTGCTGGTACCTTTTTAAACTATTTCACTAAGGCTCAAACCTTGAAACTAAAAAGTGATTATAAGCATTATGTTTGGGATGACCCCTACTTGTGGAAGTTTTGTAGCAACTAGGTCATTAGGAGATGTATACCTGACTTCGATTGGGATGTCTCCCTACTGACTTGTTTTTGGTAAGGTGTGTCACTTGTCAGTGGAGTTGGAACACCGAGCATATTGGGCAGTCGAGCACTGTAATATAGATTTGACCCAATCTGGAGCTGAAAGGAAGTTGCAACTACAGGAGTTGGAGGAGCTGAGACTGGATTCCTATGAGAACTCACCCATCTACAAAGAGAAAACTAAGGCTTTCTATGATCGGCAAATTCTACACAGAGAGTTTTGTATCGGGCAAAAAGTCCATCTGTTTAATTCTCGTCTCAAACTTATGCCTGGTAAACTCCGATCTAAATGGGATGGTCCTTTTGTAATGTTTTTCCTTATGGTGCAATCGAACTTAGTGATGAAAGGACACATAAAACATTCTTGGTAAATGGGCAGCGATTAAAGCATTATCATGAAGGTCTGCCTGAACTAGTGGAGGAGCAAAACATCTGGCTCGTAGATGCCACATACCTGTCATGAGATGGTGAGGAAGTTTTCTTTACCTCTCATTTTTCTTCTTTATTTCTTTTTCTTTTCATGTGTTTCATTTCATTGTTTTTTTTTTAAATTTGCAATTTTGTTGGTTTGACTGACACCCTCTTTGCATGCTACCCCCATGGTTAGTGTTGAGCTAGGAATTGAACTAAACCTAATTTTTGGTTGATTCACTTAGTTGGACTATTTCTTACATAGATTTTGATAAATGTGTCTAACTGATATTGTGCTTGGCTTTTATGTATGTAATGACATTTTATGACCCTGTGAGCTTAGCCGCTAAGTAGGCGGGCACATCCGATCAATATCTGCCCATCACTCAGTGTCGCAGTGTCAACTTGACCGACAATCGCTGACAACAGCCGCCTACAAAAAAGCTGCCATGTCCAAGAACCTCGACCAATCACAATGCCTTCGTACAAGTTTTGACCTTTATAAATACAATTTGCATGAACTCAAAAAGGTATGCAATTCCAATTCTTACTTTACCTGTTCGACATCCGTGTACTGACTTTGACATCGGAGCGCCTTTTGCAGGTGTTCTCCCACTCCCCACTAGAGAGCAAGGACAACGCTCAGAACTGAATAGACCATCCAGGACCGAGAACTACTTCTAGAGCCGAAAATCGCAACTAAGACCGTTGACCGTTCAGGCCTATTGAAAAACAAAAATATTGTTTCGAACATTTTGCTTTAGAAAAAACTTGTTTTTGAAACATTTCTAAAACACTTTCTGCACTATATGAATTGTGATATGCAATTACAAGTTTTTTAAAATATCAAAAATACCATTACCGTCATCAACGTTTTTTTTAATACTATGCTAGTAATAGTAAGTCGAAATGTGTGATTTAACTTCTTGACTTTTGTGTAGTGTATTCGTAATGTTCCATAAGTGTTCTAGAAGAATAAATTAAAACTATACATTTAAAAATATATATGAGAGAACTTCTATGAATTAGTTTATAGTTCATATATAAGTTTAATTTATTTTCTCTTTTTTATTATTTTGTCTTTTGAAAATGTTTATAGAAAAATATGTTCAAATAGGTTTTCTTAGATTTGAGACATACAAACTTTTTTATTTTTTTAGACATAGTAACTCCTTCTTTATATTCGGGTTTGTAATGTATTTTGAATCTTTTTTACATGGTCACTAGCTTTATGTAGTTAGATACAAGTGACCCTCACTTTTATTACTTCATTCAAACATTGGAGATTAGGTAGATGTGACAATAGACTTATGTTTCGTTACACTAATCATGTGTGTGGTGTATTCGTAATGTTGCAGAAGTGTTATAAAAGAGTAAATTAAAGTTATAACTTTAAGAAAATATATGAGAGAACTTCTATGAATTAGTTTATAGTTCATATATAAGTTTAATTTATTTTCTCTTTTTTATTATTTTGTTTTTTGAAAATGTTTATAGAAAAATTTGTTCAAATAGGTTTTCTTAGGATTTGAGACATACAAACTTTTTTTATTTTTTTAAACATAGTAACTCCTTCTTTATATTCGGGTTTGTAATGTATTTTGATTCTTTTTTATATGGTCACTAGCTTTATGTAGTTAAATACAATATTAAGTGATCCTCACTTTATTACTTTATTCAAACATTAGGTAGATGTGACAATGGACTTATGCTTCGTTACACTAATAATGTGACATCTTATTTTAATATATCATATATATCTTAGTACATTAAAAGGTATAAATATTTCATTTTTA
>Ga0123340_1004577_pt1 | contig 13125 bp, 11 predicted proteins | sample SirMexnodulemix_FD_89961 | JGI IMG/M metagenome (GOLD analysis project Ga0123340, IMG submission 89961) | Root nodule microbial communities of legume samples collected from Mexico - Siratro Mexico nodule mix | ecosystem: Host-associated > Plants > Roots > Nodule | place: Mexico: Nepantla... | reverse complement strand
TCCACACTCCGCATGCTTCCCTTCCTCTCTATTGGTTCCCTTCTCTGTAAGTCTTTCTCTCCTTCTCACACTCATCACTTCTACAATCCAATCTCCACTCACTTCTCTTCTTCCTTTCAGGGAACACTCCAAACGCACCAACCTAGGCCGTCTCATGGAAGCTCATGCCCCTCAACTTTTAGGACCTTCCTACAAAGACCCTATTGCCAGTTATCCCCTCTTTCACAACTTTTCTGTTCAACACGCTCAGGCAAGCAACCCAACGCCTCTTTCTCTACGCAAAATCTCTTCTTTTCTTTCTTTCTTCGCTAATTCTTATTCTCAATGCAGCTCTACTGGTCCCTCATTCTCAAGGAACTTTCTGTCTCCTTTGTTGAACCTCCCAAGTGCATTTTAGATACTTCTGACCCTTCTAGACACGGAGGGACCTGGCTTCCCGGTTCTGTCCTCAACATTGCCGATTGCTGTGTGCAACCCAGTTCACAGCCCTACAAACCAGATGACAGTGTAGCCATCGTTTGGAGAGATGAAGGTTTTGATGATTCCGAGGTTAATCGTATCACGCTTAAACAACTCCGGCAACAAGTAATGTAGGCCTTTCAACTCCCACTCTTGCTTTTGGACTAAAGTTCTGTTGCTCATCATCATACTTGTGCTAAGTTGGTCGATTCAATAATTTTATGTGTTCTTCGATCTCATCACTGCTTTGATTTTTCTTGTTGTGTCGGGATTGATTTGTGTATCATTCTGCTGTATTTTGTTTGGCTTCCATTCTTTCTGTTCTTGTATCTCACTTTTTAGATTTTGATCTTTCTCCCTTTTGTTTTTTATTCTTGAAGTAATTTTCATAGTTTTTGCTGTGCTTTTCCCAGGTTGGTAGCGAATGCAATAGATGCCTCATTCTCGAAAGGAGATGCAATCGCCATTGACATGCAAATGACTGTCAATGCAGTGATTATATATCTAGCCATTGTTCTAGCAGGGTGTGTTGTGGTATCAATAGCTGATAGTTTTGCACCAAAAGAAATTGCAACTCGCCTGCGTGTTTCTAAAGCAAAGGGTATTTTCACTCAGGTATTGTGTATGACTTTAATAGTAACCTGTTGTTCATCAAAGTGGACAATTCAATTGATATCGTCTTTGTTCTTTCCTAGTTACCAATTTCTGCGTGCTATAGGTTCAGTGTGTGTGAAGCAATGCTAAAATTGCCCAATTGTTCTTGTGGCTTAAAAAATTTAATTTCATTAAATGTTTCTCGTTTGATGAGATCCAATCAACGGTCAATATTCACTTACCTAATTCGGGGAGAACTTGTTAAAATAATGATTTTTTGGACCTCATTTGGGTAAACTTTGTTGGCCTATACATGTTTGATGAGGATGCTGACTACATCATATACCTTTGATCCTCGATATTAACAAAGAGATATCTTGCTCAGGCTTATTAGTTTTCGTGAATGGTGCATTGCAATAAATTAAGACTTCACAAACTTGAGAAAAGTCAGGGTTTTAATAAATATTAATTAGTTAGAACAGTAGCTGCACTGAAAGCTGTATGTCGTGTGTTAAAGGGTAGCATGCAAAGAGTTGACAGAAATTAAAAACCATATTGGTAGCAGTTTTAATAATCAAAGAGTGCTTATTAAATTAGATTTCATGGGGCCGAGAGTTTTAAATGAAGTTAGGCAAAAACAATTACAACACTAAGTGAATGAAATCTTAATATGTCTAGCCATAAGATAAATCTGAACAGATAATGAACATAAAAGAAATTGAATAGTTGAGTTCTAGATTAAGATGATGGTTCCCAGGCTTCCTGCCTTTTAGTCAAGCACTTTCACACACTCACAGCCTAAAAGTTGCAATCATCCAAATCGTAAACTGATAATTACATGGATGAGCTTGTCATATATTGTTATTACATTTTGTTATATTCCCAACTATCTGTTAGAAATTAAAGTTTCTGGGCTTGCACATGACAAATTAAGCTTTTAGGAGACTGTTTTACCAAGTCATCAAGAGTTCTGTCCTCACTGACAAATTCCTTTAATTAAATTATAATTTCACCAAAAGGTCAGGGTGCACTAGTACTTTATTTGTGCTTGAATTTCAAATGGTTCTCAACAGAGGACATTTTAGACGTAACTACTATTATTGGGCTTGTATTTATAGCTGAAGCTTCAAGACATTTGCTTCTTGAAACTATCGTTTGATACCCAGCTGTATAGTTTCTTCACAGGATCAGGTTCAATGCCATGATCCTGGCTTCCTAGTTCCGTCTGTTTTAGATCTTTCATCAAATATAATTATAGAAACAAGCTGTAATTAGTGCTCTCGAATCTTCAAATTACTTTTGTTTATACCTGGAGTTATAAAGATCAAAATATTGAAGAATATGTTGAAATCATGAACCTAACAATTTTGAAATTTTCATTGTGTTATTGCATATTTTACAAGTATGGCTGTAGATCCCACATTAGTTAGATATATGACTTATGTAGCCCTTACAAGACTTAAGTAGCTTTCACTTTACAAGTAAATTTTGTAAGATTGAAGTCCAAATTCTTCTCTCCTAGCATTTGTTGTAGGGCCTTTTGGATGATCTATTATCGGGCAATACCTACACCCACGCACACATATATAAAAGTGGAGGACAATCCTCACCTCATGACACACACACACATATAGTACTCTTGTTTAAGGAATGAGACAGAAAAGCATGTTGTTGTAAAATAAATTGTAGATGCTTCTTTGGAATCTTCTTTAGATATAAAAGCATATAGCTTAAGCTTTCAGGAGAGTTGGTCCTTGACATGGTCCAAAACTATCCTGATCCAGTGGTAAAGAGTTTGATCCTAGCTGTCCTCACATTCAGGATCTTTAATAACTAGGACTTACATGATGAACTTTCAAAGATAAATTCGAACTATTGTAATTTACTCAGCTTGAATTTCTCTCAGGATTTCATATCAAGAGGTGGCAGGAAATTCCCTTTGTACAGGTAATTATTTTACATCATACTTGTTGCATTATCTAGATCATACTATCTAGTTTATCTGTTCATAAATCCTTAACTTTTGGCACAATTACCTCAAGATTTGTTATAGTATTGTTATGTAACAATCATTTGATAAATGTTTCAATGGCATGTTCCTTTTTGTTACTTGGGTTCGAGTTCAATGCAATGGTCCAAGTGCTGGTGAGAAGTTTTTGCATTTGAACATGGATATACATGGTTGGGCAACGTTGGGAAAACTCAATCTGTTATGGAACGGAAAAGTCATTGTATTAGAATATAGGAGTCAAGCTGAATGAAAATAGTGTTAAATCATCACACCTATTTTGGAAACTGATTTTGTAGAACCCCTTTTTTTCTCATAAATGCCTCAATGGAACTTTTAATGTGCGCAATTCTAGTTAATAGATATTTAATGGGACCATAAAAAAAAAGGAATATTGTAGCAAAATTATATTTTTCACTTATGAAATAAAATTGATATCTTAAACTCCCAGTCATCTTTTTTGCATACCACCTTTTCTGATTCTAAGGATTCGATCAAGCACAATTGTAAGAATGGGACTAGACCAAAGTAACCGGTCTAACCAAGAACCAATTTCCTTGTTCTAGATGCTAATTTCCTAACTACTGCTTAATGCTTACTTTAATGCCACTCAGAATATTTTTATGAAGCAAAACTTAGAATATTTCAAGCTTTCTTGTAGTTTATGCTAGATAAATTTAAGGTTGTTTCTTTTACATATAGGACACCGGCTCATTCTGCTCATTTCTCCTTGCAGTCGAGTCATTGAGGCAGCTGCATGTAAAGTTATCGTGCTTCCTGTGATAGGTGATGATCTAGGCGTGCAATTAAGAGAATGCGATTTATCATGGAAGGATTTTCTTTCTTCTAGCAGACAGCATCCCGGGTAATGTATACATTAAAATGTGTCTATTATTATGTGATCTAAAATACTCATTACTAGATAGAGATCCCATAAACAGAAAAAATGGGTGACAGAAGTTGCAATGTTTCTCTTGTGTTTTGTCTCACCTTAACATTTAAATCGTGGCAGGTCACATCACTACTCTCCATTCTATCAATCAATTGATTCTGTCACTAACATACTTTTTTCATCTGGAACCACAGGTAAAGATTCTTCCTTGAACAGTGAAACATATCAATAAGAAACTCCCATTATAATGATTTTCTAGTTGCATTTTAACTTTTCAGGGGAGCCAAAAGCAATTCCTTGGACTCAACTTTCACCCATAAGAAGTGCTGCAGATGGATGGGCTTTCGTTGATATTCAACCTGGAGATGTCTATTGCTGGCCTACAAATTTAGGATGGGTGATGGGCCCAACTCTTATATATTCATGCTTTCTATCAGGTGCAACTCTTGCTCTGTACCATGGATCTCCTCTGGGCCATGGTTTTGGAAAATTCGTTCAGGTATTTGTCCAACTCTAATATTTCAGTCCCTATATATTTCTGATTAACATAACAACATGTCTTATCCTACAAAACGGTCATTATTTGTGATTAACATAACATGTTTAATCAGCTAAGAGTTTGGGACAGCATGCTAAACAAAATAAATGCTGACTGGTAGCAGGACTGAATGGGAACTATACTAGGCTAGTTGTTTTTTCTTCCAAATTATGGAAGCAATGAAGTAATATGATGCAGTGGGATGTAGAGGGAAATGGTTGCAAGTTAGTGTCATCTACAGTGGCATAACTCGTGAGCATTCATATCCTGTGTGAAAACAATTTGCATCTGTATGCCACACTGATGTCAAAACAAGGTAAAAAAAGTTTTCTCCTTAGAATGTGTCTCGTAAAATAGAATTACTAAGATGAAGTTTATGATGACAAAAAAAGTATTGTGTCGGTGAGCCATGCCCATAAAAGTATATATGTGAACTTACGTAATTCTGTTATGGTAAAAGAAAAGAAAAAACGAGTTGTTCTTATGCAGTTATTTGTCTGAGCCTCAACGACTAGGTGCTTCTAGTGGAACATGAAACCCTGTACTCTGGATGTGGTGAATCAAACATAAATGCAGCAATAAAACATAAGCCTCATACTAATTGTTGTAGATGATGTTGTAATCTGCATCAGAAGAATTTGATACATTGCTCAAAGATCCTCATTCAACTGCAATTGTTCAGGATGCAGGTGTTACTATTTTGGGAACAGTTCCGAGCTTAGTAAAAACGTGGAAGAATACACAATGCATGGACGGCTTGGATTGGACAAAGATAAAGTAAGTTCTTGTTAGTTTGAACAATCAAGTAACTAATGAAAAACTGAACTAAACTGAGGTTTTATGCAGAACATTTTGTTCGACTGGAGAAACTTCAAATGTTGATGATGACCTCTGGCTTTCTTCAAGGTCTTACTACAAACCAATCATTGAATGTTGTGGAGGCACTGAGCTTGCGTCTTCTTACATAATGGGATGTCCACTGCAGCCCCAAGCTTTTGGAACATTTAGTACAGCATCAATGACTACTGGTTTGGTCATCCTTGACGAAAATGGAATTCCTTATGTAAGAATAATTTCTCGGTAGTTTATTTGATCATATGATACTAACTATTTGGTATTTTTCCACCGACTTGAGACCTCTTCCATTGTGTTAATACTTATCTATAATTTTGTTGTTGCAATGGATAATGGATGTCAATTTGTTACATAATCCAGACTTAGAACCAATAAGGCTAAATGGAAATACTGATCTCAAAATCTTGAGACATAATGTGTATTTGTGTGTGCTGTTACAATTTTTCAATTCTCTCTAGTCTTTAAGAATTTTTAATCTTACCAAGTGGATTCCATTTCATTTTGGGATAGACAAATTATTTTTTAGACTTTCTAATTTGTTTGACCTCTTTGACCAATGTGACAGCCAGAGAATGTTGCCTGTGTTGGTGAAGTGGGCTTGTTTCCTATATATATGGGAGCAACTGATAGATTGCTTAATGCTAATAATGATGAGGTTTACTTTAAGGGAATGCCAATGTACAAAGGAAAGGTATATACTTCAAATATCCTATTTCCAATTCGACATTATTTTCACATTCAGTTATAGCTATCTTGCAATAGTAATTCAAATCTGAAGGTATTTTGTGGCTTTTCTTGCATCATAATGGCTTTTTAAAGTTCAATACATCTCAATGCTTGTTTGATGTCTTACTGCACAAACACACACTGACACGAATTGAACACATAAAATCCAAGAAAGAAAGAAAGAAACAAGAGAGGATAAGATAATAAGATTACCCTTTAACTCTCGACTTAGGATGTCTATCAAACACTGTTATGCCTACGCAAGTGATCAATACGTTCATAAAGGTTTTCAATTAGTCCCATTGTAAATTACACTGTAACTTAACAGACTATGTTGTGAAGTGTGATATTACCTACTCATGTTCTGCTGTTATTCTCATCTACTTCTCCAACTGGTTTATTATCCATAATTTGTCATGCCTAATATGATATAAGCAGGTCCTTAGAAGACATGGAGATATACTCAAAAGAACTGCCGGAGGCTATTTCGTTGTACAAGGGAGGGCTGATGACACAATGAATCTTGGTGGAATAAAGGTACCTCATCTCCTTTCTGTTTTCATCTCCTTCTCCCAGTTCTACACTGATTGGCTACACATGGTGTAATAATCCTATATCTTTCCATGTCAATGTCCAGCATAAATTGATAAGAATGGAAACTACTTGTTACTGATCACGGATTCATCAGAAATTCATAAATTCCTATTTGACACCCTTGGTCTGACTGTTATTCTTACCTTGATTTTTATGTTTCTGATATGCAGACAAGTTCTGTAGAAATTGAGCGTGTCTGTGATAGGGCAGATGAATGCATTTTGGAGACAGCTGCGGTCAGTGTTGCACCTGCACATGGAGGCCCAGAACAACTGATTATATTTGTAGTTTTAAAGAAAGGATACAATTCAAATGCAGAAACTCTAAAAAGGAAATTCGCTAAAGCCATTCAAAGCAACCTTAATCCTTTGTTTAAGGTATGACCCCTTTGGTTCATTGCAAGCATTTACCATTTTGAATTGAATAAATCATGAAAAGCCACAACTCAATGACCTAAGTATTCATGAAATTTCAGGTTTGAAGGGAAATTGAAATTTTATTGATGATTAAGTTATTGATTTGATGTTCACAAACTCATTTTGTTACTTTACAGGTGAGCCTTGTTAAAATTGTTCCTGACTTTCCTCGAACAGCTTCCAACAAATTACTAAGGAGAGTTTTGAGAGAGCAAGTGAAACGTGAGCTTTCAATTCAGAGCAGACTTTAGTGACATTATTAATTTGCAAAAGAAACATCAGATTCAGTTCATTCTCTTCACCTACAGTCCTTGGCGTGTAAACAAGATTCAGTTCCTTTTTCTGTGTCATTCATCTTCCTCTGCCACAATTCCTTGTAACATTCAGATTCTTCTTGCAGTAATAAAAGCACCGAGAGATCTTTTCTAATTTTTTATTCCAACATCAAAATTCGTCAAAATCATTCTACAAATTCTTGAAGATTGATTTGATAAAAAGGGAAAAATGAAATTACTTGTAGCATATTTCTTTATCATTCAAAGAATGATGATCAGAGCTATATCTTTCATAAATGAATTTAATTGGCTTTCCTGAATAAACTTTGGCTACTATTAATGTCTGTTTATTATCACTTAAAGAAGTGACAAAAGTAACGATCAACGCGTCTGTATAAAAAAATTCTCACTTCCTATTTCGGGGATTTATTTACACCTTTCGCTTGGAAAAACCTGTTTTAAGTATCAGTGACTAACACTCGTTAAAAAATTACATTATATATATTTAATTATTTCTTGAAAACAACATTTTCACAGAAAACAACTTAATTTTTATTTTACCCTCACCGCTTCATTATTATAAATATTCCTATAAATAATTTTATATTTTTAAAGTCTTTCTTTTATCTAAAAAAAGACACTTTCCGCCAGATATATCCAAACGTAAAGATCCATTTCATGATATTAAATTTAATAATCAATCACGTTGTGCCCTTTTGCTAAACGTCATTTTGCAGTGAAAGCAATCTAAAACGTCATTAAGGGTACTCTAAAAAGAAAATCAGCATAAAATTGGATCATTTTCTATTTACAGTTTAACCAAAGTGGTCTGTTTCTTAAATGTTAATCATTCAGTACATTTATTACTTAACATATATGATTGAAAAAGATTAACTAACCCACTAAATCAGGACTATAAGTTCCCCATTCATTCTTCTTTCACAGTCTTAATTTTTATTCCAGTAGTGGATTAAGTAATACCCCGAATGAAGGGTTTAGGAATTTATTAATCAGAACCTCTCCTGTTAACTCTAAAGAGACGAGAATCCAAATCCACCAAACCCGTTGATGCTGACAAAACCACTATTAGCAATAAAAAATATAGGTAGTTGCTTCAATGGGACTTGTAATTGTCTAGAGACCATTTAGTAATTGGAACCACTCGCACACCTCTCATCATACCAATCCCATCGCAAAAATAGGGTGGAAAAAAGTTGAGCTTAAATGACTTCTTACAAAGCAGGCACCACATTCAAGTAAACATTATTACCAGATCTCAAACAAAAAATGCAAAAAGCCCAAAAGAAATATGTCAATAGTACAGCACTTGCTCGAATACAAAACTGATGGCCCTGGATTATACCGCTTTAGTTCAGCAGTAAGATACCAACCGAAAGTCCCTTGTAGCATGAACTTAAATGGCAGAAAATTGTGATGAAGAGGAAGCAATTAGTAGTCATTTACACAAATGAATATTCAACACCAATTGCAGCCATTTTCAAACAAATAGCAAGCAAAAGAAACTGCAAAGACACACATGCAAATTGGAAGTATTAGAATTTCTTTGCTCCTCCTGCCAACACCAAATTGTAGCTGCTGCCTGCAAAAAGCACAAAATTTGCTCCAAGCAGTGATGAAGCCGAACATAAGTCATTTTGGTAATGTATTTCCCAGCCTGGATTTTCGCATTTCAGTTTCATTTCTTAGCCAAGACCTCTCCCTTGTACTCACTACCGGCAGTGACCACAAAACCTGCTCCAACCTGCCATGACAAGCAATGTCACATTCCGATTCAAATTGCAATCATGAAAAAACGACCTGAAAAAGGTAAAACAAATTACTTGGCAATCTTTTAGTACTGCACGTTCTTGGAGCTGCACATTGCTGCAGATAACAGAACCTTGGATTGAACAACAGTCTCCAATAGAAACATGATTCATAACCACTGAATTAACAACCTGCATGTATAAAACAAGTCAAAAGAAAACATGGCATTAACATTATTGAATACAACTCATTAGTAATATGCCAGACAGTGTTGCTGATCGATCATTGTGGGTTGGAGATCATATGCCAAAGATAAATCAAAAGACCAAAAAGTAACCTCCTGTTATCTTTTAAGAATAATATATCATCCCACCTTAACATTGGCACCTATCCGACAATGACGGCCAATGACAGACCGTTTCACACTGCATTTGTCACCCATCTGTGAACCTTCCCCTAGCATACAATGTGGTCCAACCTACAATAAATCATAACTATTTATATGAACCTAAAAATAGGAAGAACATGAAATAATGCTCCAAAAACCGTATATCAGAGCATTCAAGTAACTCACAGTTGTTTTTGCCCCAAGCTCTGCAGAAGGATGGATAATGTTGTTTTGAGCAGAGAAAGAATACCCTGATAAATGACCAACCTCTCCTATTACCTGTCATAGTAAAAAAATGAATAATGCCAAAGCAACCAGAACTATACCAAAGAAAACAAAAATGTAAGGCAATAGCAAGTAAAGGCCATAACAACAACGAACTCACATCTCGGTTTATGTCATTGTATGCTTGTATAGAATTTAAGCGAGCACAGTACTTGCTGCTTCCAGCAATATACACACAGCATTTGTGGGTTTTTCGATCAGAAGTAGAACCATAAGGACCCAATGCATGCCGTAGATGAAAGGTTGGTTCAGATGCATTAGCAAGTATTTGAGATAGCATTTGTTGATTGCTTTGAGATATAACCTTTTCCGTTCCATTTTCTTCCACTTGTGGCATACCATTAAATAACACTTCTGATTTCTAACTCTCATTTAGAAAATTTGAACAAGGTTAGAATCCTTAAAGGTATAACAATACCTAACCTATCTCTTGAAAAACCATTAACAACTAAACTAACCAGTTGGCTCCGGACTAGATATGGCAATACATCATGCTTTAAGCTATGAAATGCACTTTTCTGATCTAGAACTTCTTGTAGAGCTGATCTGCAAGAAAAGTTCGTCTCAGGATACAAAAATGAGTGAGTCAAAACAAAAGAACAAGGAATGAAGTTAAAAAGAAAATGAATATACCTTTTGAATGCATACAAGTGGGCATCCATTAGATCAGCTCTTATTTCTATCTACATGAATGACAAAAAACAATAGAGAGAAATAAGAAATAGCAAAAGTCTTGCCTTTAATTTTCCATTAATCAGATGACCAATTCATATTTCACAGAAGATGCTACTTCTATAAGATTGTCAGATTGAACAGTTTTCTAACTCTGAAAGCACGATAACCAATTTCCATCTCTACATAAATCACAAACATAAAAGGACTCCAATAATAAAGTTGGTACAAGAGATGCAATAATAGCAAATACCAAATGAAAATAGAAAGTTTTGCTATAGAATAGCAAGTTAAATCTCACACCATAAGAATGATAAACTTGTAATATTTGAGAAATTATAGGCAGGAGGAACAAACTAAGAAGGTCCAGACACGAGAAAAAAAAAGTACCTGGCCAACGGCAGGGAGTATGCTCTTCTGAATTCGAAGATCCTTTTCAACTTCTGCTCCTGAAAAGTGTTGCAAGATTCCACGTGAACCCACATACAACAATAACATGCCATATATAAGTAAAAGCTAGATAACTAACCAGTTGCTATGTGAACTAAAAACTGTTTTGTGGGATCCAGCCCTATCAAATCATAGCGGCCAGGTTTCTTGGTTTTGTCTTTCCCGCCAGAGGATACTGACTCTGAAGGTCCACTTACAGGAGCAGAGCAAAGCATAGCAGTAACAACGGCATCATGTCGTCTATGAGTAGCTGCAACAGCACCAAGTGGCACATCCGTAATAAGATCACCACTGACAACCTGCAGAAAATCGACGCAGCCATGAAGAACAACATTATTTAGATCACAGAGTTCATAGGCAAGCAAGGGAGGGATATTCCACCAAAATGTCTTTAGCAGTTAGGTGATGAGAAATAGCCCGAATTGCACCTGCTGTGCCCACATCTTCAGGAACTGCAGCAACCTGGACAATTGTTAAACAAAAAAATCATCACACATGTGGATGCATTATCAATCTTTTAAGGAAAAACTAAATAAGACCATTCAGATCATTTTCTTAACAAGCAATCACAAAAGAAGAAAATAAAAAACAAAATGAATCAAACTTCTTCCACAAGTTAAAATCAACTTGTGCACCTCAACTTCTGAAGAAGTTAAACGAGAGAGCTTAAATAAAAATTAAAGTGCATAGGTTAATTTGAACTTATAAAAGAAGTGTAAGACCCTGTTTAAATAAGCTTCTCAATAAGCACTAACAAGAGAATAAAATAAGAAGGTAAAACAAATTAAAGCACCTCTCCCAAGAATTAGAATTGACTTACACTTAAGCTAATTTATCAAAACTCTTCCATTTCACTTCTTCAAAGCTGACGATTTTAAATGGCACCAAAAATTAATTCATTTTATCTTTGGTTTTCTTCTAATGTAAATGGTTAATGAGAAGCTTCCCCAAATAGAGTCTACTCATTTTACTATCTCAATTTCTTCCTCCGTAAGTATTTAAAAGTTCATCCAAACAAAACGTAAGTAAGACCAGGGTACCCATATGCTTATGGTCACTATCAAGATACATAGAGACAATGAATCATGTTTGATAAATGAACCGTAATATCAAAAAATCGATTACCTCAACATGGAGGCGATCAGCATAAGCCCCTGAAATCCAAGCCCCGACATGAAGAGCCGCTTCTTCGCCTTCAACCACCTACAGTTAAATTTCCTCACTAATTTCACTATCCACCCTTTCCAATAACACCTAAGATTGCGAAAAATGAAATTACCACAATGAGATCCTTGAGGTTGCTGAGCTCCAGGTACTCCAGAACGTAAGAGATAACGGGGCGATTCGCCACCGGAAGCAACGCGTTCGGAAGCTCCTGTAGACAGAAATAAGCGCTTTCACAAAACATAATAGCGTCGAAAACTGTTTGGTTAGAAGCATTTCCGTTGTGAACCTGGGAAACGAGGGGGAGGAGCTTCTTGGAGACGCCACCGCCGAGAACAACCACTTGAAAATCCATGGAGCCAAACAGGGTTTTGGGGTTTTCGGAGGGTTCTGTTTTCAATTTCCCTAATCAAATCTCGGATTCTACGAACGCTTATTCATTCATTCCCAAACCCAAACACGCCTTTAATCCACCTTCTCTTAATGTCAAATGCACCTTCCTTAATTCGTGCACCAATTTTGTTCCCAGCACACAACTTTTTTTTATTTTACTTTTATCTTTTTTTCTTGAAAAAACATCCTCGTATATTCAGACTTTTCTTTTGTATACTATAAAAAAATGACGGTCTTCCGTGAAAAAATATTTTATATTTCATTTTATCATTACATTGAATATGATAATTTAACATACAAAACCTATAATAAAATATTTTAGATCATACAGTAAAACCAACAAATTCCAAAGACGAGATTCGAAATAAATAAAAAATCAAAGTCGGTGATAATGAAAAAAATCATTTGGATATGAAAACATGTTTAGTTAATTATTTTTTATGTAATGTTATTACATTTATTGTTTTTTAACTTTTATTTAGATTCATTCTTAATCAATTAAAGATTATGGTACGTATAATTTTTAAGTTAGTGTGAAGTTAATAAATTATTTTTTGTACTTTATAATGAGATGACAACTTAAAAAGTGGTGTTATGGGTGGATAAAATATTATTTGTTTATTTTCTATTTTAAAGTGTGAATATATAT
>Ga0123340_1004576_pt1 | contig 13125 bp, 11 predicted proteins | sample SirMexnodulemix_FD_89961 | JGI IMG/M metagenome (GOLD analysis project Ga0123340, IMG submission 89961) | Root nodule microbial communities of legume samples collected from Mexico - Siratro Mexico nodule mix | ecosystem: Host-associated > Plants > Roots > Nodule | place: Mexico: Nepantla... | reverse complement strand
TTTTAGTGGAAATCTTTGCTAGTTTGCAAAGGACTGGACGTAGCCCTTGTGGAAGGGTGAACCAGGATAAAAATTCTGTGTTCTTGCTTTTCTCCCTACTCTTCTTGATTACCTTTATTCACTACTGCCATCTTTAAAATTAACTGGATTAAAATAAGTTCATACTGTTAATCATACTCTGAACATCTGTTTGCATAATCAACTGTGATTCTGGATTGTGTGTAATATATTGGATTGTGTTTAAACATATTAAATCTGGGTTAGCACAATCTTGCACTGTAAACTGATTTCTGGGTTTAACTCTGATATATTCCGCTGTGCTCAATCGATTGTTTACCTGACAGTTCAGAATTACACAACTCAATCGATTGAATAAAGAATTTTCATTCTCTACTTCAAGAATAATTCAGATTTGCGAAAAGTTTTCTAAGTTCAATTCACCCCCCCCCTCTTGAACTCGGTTTAAACCTTATTTTCACTAATACCTTCCCTACACGTAACCGACTCCCGAATCTTGAATCTGGTTCGTAGGCATTTTTATTTTTTGGTTTTTCTATAGTTTTCCCATAAAAAGCTATAGTGGCAACTCCAAATCTCAATTTAAATATTTTCTAAAATAAAATTTTTATCGCCCCGTCGTGATCCCGGTTACAACAAAAATACATCAATTTTTTCTTTCTCATGCTTTATTAAAAAAATAATTTCAATTAAAATCTCTAAATGGTCGTACACGTAATGAGAGGTTTATCTTTTAAAAAATAATTTTTCGATTAAATTCCTAAATGACAGCTTGCGTCATACATGGATTTAATTCGAAAAATTTTAATTTCGTTTGGATTATCAAAAGGCTGTATGCGTCTAACGATATCCAAAAAAGAAATTTTCTAAAAAATCTATAATAGAAAATATATAAATTTAAAAAATAATTAAAAATACAAAAATAGTTATTTCCCAACAACAAACTTTTTTAGAACTATGTGTTAGCACCAAGAGCTGCTAGAAGATTTGATGAAGTCAACAAAATGATTAAGTTCCAAGACCATAGCTTATGAGTGGATCACTTGAAGATTTCATGAAGTCTAGTGGAGTTTGGTCTAGAACTTAGGTTGTGTGTGTGAGTTTGGCTTGGTCTTAAATCAGGTGTGCATCATATTTCATTCAATAAAAGTTCCAATAACAAATTCTGATTAATAAATTTTGAGAAATATTAAAATAAGAACTTATTCAAAAACTATTTTTTTGTTAAAGAAAAATAATCGATTGAATGTTAAAACAATCGATTGAATTTTTAAGTCTATTGTTTATATAAGGATGACGCGCATTTTGAAACAAATAGGAAAAACATTCTCAAAAAATTCAGAGCAAGAGTTTTGTGATTTCAAAAGAGAGAAAAGCGCCCTTCTTACCTTGTGAGCAATATCATTTGAATTTCTACATCAATAACTGAAATCAATCTGATTCTGGAGCTTTTAATTGATTGAGACTGGTGTTACACTGATTTTAACACCATAGCTAAGTCTTTATACTGTTTCTATAATTCTTTTGCAATTTATTGAGTATAGAAGTGCTTCTGTGCTGAGTTGATCTTGATCTTTTCTTTGTATAGAAAACTATGTTGTTTTGAATTACATATTGTGTTGTAATTCTGTGAGTGCAATGGGTTCTGTACTGTGTTCGACTTGTTGAAGGGTTCAATAGGTTGGTTATTGCTATGTGCAGTGGTGTTTGCATTTTTCTTTTAACTTGCTGAAGGCTTTAGTAGGTTTGTTACTGTTGGGAACAGGGTTTTTCTTGTTGATTGCAAGTGTGTGTATTGTTGTAAACTGATCTTCGAGATCTTGATTAGTAGAAAACCTTGCTGGTTAGTAAGGGACTGGACGTAGCCCTTGAGGAAGGGTGAATCAGGATAAAATATTGTGTTCTTGTTCTTTCTTGCTCTTTTCTTGAACATTTCTTGTTGATATTCTTGCTTTCAAATTTAACAATTCAATAACGGAATAAACTAATTAATATTCTGGTAATATTTCTAAGTTTTACTAAATTTGTTAACTCATCTAAAAATAATTTACTCAATCCATTTCTGGAACTGCTTTGTATTTTAATTCACTGAATTTATTGTTCATCAATTTGTTTTTCCAGAATAGCAAGTTTTTCTTGAAATTCTAATTACTTCAGTTTATAAACATCAAATCTGATTTGTTTTGTTGTTTAAAATAAGTTTTGGCCAAGTTCAAGAGGGGGGCTGAATTGAACACCTTTAAAACTTTTCGCAAATGTACTTTTCAATGTGAGAAATGAAAAATCTTTAAAGAAACTATTCAAGATGATATAAAATGCAATCACCAAAGGTTCAAAACAAATTCTAGAATAAAGGCAATCACACAGAATCAATAAACTGAAGACAAATTTTAATTCTAGAAAACTAGTAGACTATTAAGCAAGTTCTGGAAAAACAATGTACAGTAAATCCAGTTGATCCCCTCAGTAAGTTACAACCTGTACAGAATCCACTGTACACACAGAATTACCACACCAGGTAACTCACAATAGAATAGAATCCAGTACAATGAAAGAATTATCACAAACTCGGCAATACAAGAACTTCTATACAACATATTACAAAAGTAATGAAGAGAGGGTGTAGAAGGCTTAGTCTGATGATCATATCAGTGATGTATCAGTCCCAGTCAATTCAAAGCTCCAGCAGAATTCAAAAAACAGTTCTTGATGAAAGAGTTTGAATGATCTTGATCACTAGACAAGAAGGCATTTTTCTCTCCTTGAAAACTCAAGGTTCTTGCTCAAAAAATGTTTAGAATGATTTTGTATATGTTTTCAAAAACGCGCCAACTATTTATAGACAACTGTCTTAAAATTCAATCGATTGTTTTGTCAAACAGTCGATTGTTTTTCTCCAGTTAGTTAAAACAGTTATTTAAAAAAACAAAATCTGATTTTAATGATTTCTTAAAACTTTGTTAAATCAAATTTGATTCTTAGAGCTTATCCTTGATTAAGATTGCATGCATCACTGATTTGAACTCAAACTTGACACATAACACACAATCCTAAGTTCTAGACCGAGTCTTTCGATCTTCATGAATTCTTCATGCAGTCAACATATGAACACATGGTCTTAAACTTCATCACATGGTTGGCTTCATCAAATCTTCATAGCAACTCACTGGTGCTAACATGTTTAATAATTGTTTCTTTTTAATAAAACTCATTTGAATCCTTATCTGAAATATTTCTTCGATTTCTTGAATTGTTTTTCAACAATTCTTTTCCCAGATTTTATTAAAACACTTCATTGGTTTTCCGTAACTAATATCTGTCTTCAGCTTATTGTTTCTGGTTGACTTTTCTCGTTTTTGGAATAATTTGAACCTTTGTTGTACGCTTCTTAATATCATCTTTTAATAGTTTCATTAAAGAATTTTATTCCTCATCTTACAAAAAGTATATTTGCGAAAATTTTTCAAGCGTTCAATTCACCCCCTCTTGAACTCGCCCAAAACTTGTTTTACAATTGGCATCAGAGCTAGGAGTTGTATCCTAGTCAACTTGTTGTAAAGAATATTATCACTTCTGCTTTAAATCTTGATGAATTTTTCAGGGTATCTCAATACAGCTCTGCAAAAGAAATGTGGGACATCTTAAAAGTCACACATGAAGGAATAAATGATGTAAAGAGAGCTAGAAAGCAGGCACTCATCCAAGAGTATGAGCTATTCATAATGCAACATGGAGAAAACATTGTAGATGTTCAGAAAAGATTTACTCATATTGTCAATCATCTGATTGGACTGGGAAAATAGTTTGATAAGGAAGAGCTGAATATCAAAATCCTCAAATGCTTAGATAGGAGCTGGTAGCCCAAGGTGACTACAATATCCAAGGCCAGAGACTTGAAAACCCTTACTACAACATCACTGTTTGGCAAGTTGGGAGAACATGAGCTTGAAATGACAAAATTGAAAGAAATGGAGACTGTTGAGAAGAAAACTAGAAATCTTGCACTCAAATCAAAAGCTGCAGAAGTTGAGTCCAATGAGGAGAGCTTAGAAGAAGACAGTGACACTGAAAATCTCAACTTATTGACAAAGAGGTTTCAAAAATTTATCAAGATGAAGGGCGGGACAAATAATCAGCAAAATAAAATGTATAATAAGAAATCTGATTCAAATTCAAATAAATTCACTTGTTTTGGTTGTGGCAAACAGGGACATATGAAAGTAGATTGTCCAAGTCTTGTTAATAAGGAAAATGCCAATGAAAAGAAGAGTTACAAAAATGGAAAACGAAGAAAAGCCTATATTGCATGGGAAGACAATGCTTCCTCTTCAAACAGTTCTTCACAGGAAGATATTGAAGCAAATTTTTGCCTCATGGTTGGAGAGAATTCAGAGGTCAGTAGTGAATACTCCAATAATTCCTTTAACAATGCAAATTATAGTTCACTTCTTCAGGCTTTCTATGAAACCCATGAAGAAGCTAATAGACTAGCCTTATCCAACAATAGATTGAAAGGTCTGAATAACTAGTTGGAAGGCAGAGTTAAGGAACTAGAAGATGAAGTTTTGAAACTAAATTGATTTTGATCATCTTGAAATTATTTACAAAACCTCCAGTGATCTTTACTTCAGCAAGCCAATTAATTGTGAAAACTGTGAAGCTCTGCAGAAGAAAGTTAATTACTTAATACCACTGAACAAAAATTTTCATCTCCATTGACTTGTTTCTATTGTATGAGAAAAGGCCATTCTATGAGAAATTGTAGGATTAGAAGGTTTGATGTGCCTAAGGGGCTGGTTAGGTGGGTGCCTAAAATCATCGCTAACACTTGTGGACCCAAATTTAACAGGGTATCAGTGCCTCAAACTTAAATTGTTTTGCAGGTTTGTTTGGCATCCAAGAAGCAATTGTGGTACTTGGACAGTGGATGCTCCATTCACATGACTGGTGTTGCTTCTCAGTTAATTAATTTGAAGTTGAAGTTTGCTGGATTTGTTACCTACGGAGACAATAACTGTGGAAGAATACTTGGAGTTGGTGACATTGGAGGAGACGATGATGTGATCATTAAAGATGTTCTCTTAATTGATGTATTAAAACACAATCTACTCAGTATAAGCCAACTGGGTGACAAAGGGTACAAGATCACTTTTGAGCCCGAACTTTGCCTCATAGCTGACTCAAAAACCAGTGAAACAATCCTAGTAGGTAAATGGGTAAATAATGTATACATGCTTAATATTTCTTACATAACATCTAGTATGAATTGTTTGCTCTACTAGGAATGATGAGTCTTGGCTGTGGCACAGAAGATTAGCTCATATTCATATGCATCATCTCAATAGGCTTGCATCAAAAGATCTAGTAATTGGTTTACCTAAGCTCAAGTTTGGAAGGGACAAATTGTGTGAAGCATGCCAAAAGGGCGAACAAACTAAACGTTCTTTCAAACCACCGAATGTTGTGTCAGTATCCAGACCTCTTAAGCCGCTTCACATGGATCTATTTGGTCCCTCAAGAATCATGAGCCTAGGAGGTAATTACTATGGTCTGGTTATAGTAGATGATTATTCTCGCTTTACTTGGACATTATTCATTGCTACCAAGGATGAAGCTTATCATGCTTTTAATAACAGGAGAAGCATGCTAGTTGAGGAATCCATACATATTGCATTTGATGAAACTAACTAGAACATGCAAGAAAGTCCTAAGACAGATGCAGATGATGAGGTTCCTAATGCTCAACAAGTTGATACTGGACAGGAAAATAAAATAGAAGAAGCCAGTAAACAAGAGATTCAATCAATTGAATAGGGAGTTCAATCAGTTGAATCTGGAATTGGTACAGAAGCAATTAGCTCGGGACTGCCAAGAAAATGGAGAGTGCCCAAGAATCTATCATTGGACAATGTAATTGGTCGAGTTCAGAAAGGGGTATCAGCTAGAAGATCTTTGAATCACTTTTGTGAGCACATGGCATTTGTATCTCAAGTGAAACCCAAAACAGTAGATGATGCACTAGAGGACAACAACTAGATAAATGCAATGCATGAAGAGTTGAATCAGTTTGCTAGGAATGAAGTCTGGACACTTGTTCCTAGAACTGAACAGATGAATGTCATTGGAACAAAGTGGGTATTTGAGAACAAATTGGATGAACATGGAATTATTGTAAGGAATAAAGCCATATCGGTTGCAAAGGGTTACAACCAAGAGGAAGGAATTGATTTTGGAGAGACTTATGCACTAGTGGCCAGAATAGAAGCAATAAGATTATTGTTGGCACATGCTTGCATGAACGGATTCAAGTTGCACCAAATGGATGTCAAGAGTGCATTTCTAAATGGATATATTGATGAAGAAGTCTATGTGAGTAAACCCTCTGGATTTGTAGATCATAAGTATCCAGATCATGTCTTCAAACTCGAGAAAGCTTTGTATGGCTTAAAACAAGTACCTCGACAGTGGTATGAGAGGTTGAGTAGCTTTCTTCTTTCTCAAGGATATGAGAGAGGAAAAACAGATAAGACTTTATTCATTAAGAAAGCACATAATCAAATTATACTTGTTCAAGTTTATGTTGATGACATTATATTTGGTTCAACTAATGAAATGTTAAGTGAGCAGTTTGTTAAAGCTATGCAGGGTGAGTTTGTGATGTCCATGATGGGAGAGCTCAATTATTTTCTTGGCTTGCAAATTAAGCAATTTCAACATGGAACATTTCTTAGTCAATCTAAATATTGTCGTTAGCTGTTGAAGAAATTTGATATGGAGAATTGTAAAGAAGCAACCACACCTATTGCTACTGGACGTTACGTAGACAATGATGAAAAGGAAGTCAAAGTTGATCAAACAAAATATAGAGGACTCATTGGATCACTACTATACTCGACTGCTAGTAGACCAGATATCATGTTCAGCGTCTGTTTATGTGCAAGATATCAAGATAGTCCAAGAGAATCCCACTATATGGAAGCAAAGAGGATACTGAAATATCTTAAAGGAACAATTGATGTTGGACTATGGTATCCTAGTGAGGTATCTTTGAACTTAATTGGTTACTCTGACTCAGATTTCTAGGATGGAAAATTGATAGAAAGAGTACAAGTGGGACGTGTCATCTGCTAGGATCAAGCCTAATTTTTTGGCACAATAAGAAACAAGCATGTGTCGCATTATCCACAGCAGAACCTAAGTACATTGCAGCTAGAAGTTGTTGTGCCCAAAGCTTGTGGATTAAACAACAATTAAGTGACTTTGGACTATCTCTTTCTCAAATTCCTTTACATTGTGATAATACTAGTGCTATAATTCTGACTAAGAACCCTATACAACACTCAAGAACAAAACATATTGAAATACGTCACCATTTCATAAGAGATCATGTGAACAATGGTGATTGCGTGATTCAATTTGTTAATTCCAAAAATCAATTAGCTGATCTATTTACAAAACCTCTTAACAAAGAGAGCTTTAATTTTCTTAGAAATGAATTAGGAATTATTGATTTGAAAAATATAAAATAAATGTTTCAACAATTTTTTTCGTGTAATGGTTCTCGGGCACCACTAGCGCAACCAAGTTGAAAATCGGGCCCAGATGACTACGTTTGGCACTCGAAACATACTCACACAGTTTGTGGTACAGTTTCTATCATTTTCCGTCAGTACGGTTGAAAAAAAATTCAGTCCAATTTTGACAACTTTTCCGGGCCACGGTACCACAGGAGTAGGCAAAGTTGAAAACTGGGCCCATATGACTCGATTTTGCACCCGAAACATACCCACATTTTTTTAGATGCAATTCTTATCGTTTCCAATCTGTATGGCTAAAAAATGTTTCGGTCAAATTTTGTCGACTTTTCCGGGACCGGGTACCACCGGAGCAGGCAAAGTTGAAAATTGGGCCCTGATGACTCGGTTTTGTACCCGAAACATACTCACACTTTTTGGGGTGCAATTCTTATTGTTTTCCGTTAGTATGATTGAAAAATGTTTCGGTCGAATTTTGACGACTTTTCTGGTCCAGGCAAAACCAGAGCAGGAAAAGTTAAAAACGGGGCCCATATGACTCGGTTTAGCACCCGAAACATACCCAAACTTTTTGGGGTACAATTCTAATTGTTTCCCATCAGTATGGCTAAAAAATGTTTCGGTCGAATTTTGACGACTTTTCCGGGCCCGGACACCACCGAAGATGGCAAAGTTGAAAATCGGGCCCAGATGACTCGGTTTTGGCACCCGCAATATACACACTCTATTTGGGACGTATTTCTTGTCGTTTCTCATCCGTATGGGTAAAAACGGTATCAGACAAATTTTCACGACTTTTTCAGGCCCAGGCACCGCCGGAGCAGGAAAAGTTGAAAACAGGGTCAGATGACTTTGTTTAGCAACCGAAACATAGCTACACTTTTTGGGTTGCAATTCCTAACGTTTCCGATCAGTACGACAAAAAAATGTTTCGGTTGAATTTTAACGACATTTCGGGTCCGGGCACCATCAGAGCAGGAAAAGTTAAAAACGGGGCCTATGACGCGTTTTAGCGGCCGAAACATAGGCACAGTTTTTGGTGTGCAATTCTTATCATTTCCCATTGATAAGGCTAAAAATTATTTCGGTCGAATTTCAATGACTTTTCCGAGCCAGGGTCCCAGCGGAGCAGACAAAGTTGAAAATCGTGTCCGGATGACTCGATTTTGGCACCCGAAATATACGCACTCTATTTGAGACGCATTTCTTGTCGTTTCTCATCCGTATGCGTAAAAATGGTATCGAACAAATTTTCACAACTTTTTTGAGCCTGGGCACCACCGGAGCAGGAAATGTTTAAAACGGGGCAAGATGACTCGGTTTAGCACCAGAAACATACCCACACTTTTTGGGGTGAAATTCTTGTCGTTTCCAATCAGTACGACAAAAAAATGTTTGGGTCGAATTTTGATGACTTTTCTGGGCCCGAGCACCACGTGCACAACCAAAGTTGAAAACTGGGCCTAGATGACTATGTTTGTCACCCAAAACATGGCCAGACAGTCTGTGGTGCAGTTTCTATTGTTTCCGTCAGTACGGTTGAAAAATAATTCGATCGAATTTTGACGACTTTTTCGGGCCCGAGCACCACCGGAGCAGGAAATGTTAAAAACGGGGCCCATATGACTCGATTTAGCGCTCAAAACATAGGTACACTTTTTGGTGTGCAATTCTTATCGTTTCCCATCAGTACAGCTAAAAATTGTTTCGGTCGAATTTTGTCGACTTTTCAAGCCTGGGCCACACTGGACCAGGTAAAGTTGAAAATCGGGAACATATGACTCAGTTTTGGCACCCGGAATACACCCACTTTATTTGGGACACAATTTTGTCGTTTTTCATCGGTACGGGCAAACTTTCATGACTTTTCCGGGCTAGGAAACCACTAGAGCATGAAAAGTTGAAAACGGGGCCAAATGACTCGATTTAACGCCCGAAACATACCCACACTTTTTGGGGTACAATTCTTATCGTTTCCAATCAGTACTGCAAAAAAGTGTTTCGTTCAGATTTTGACGACTTTTCTGGGCCCGGGCAGTGGCAGCTAAAGTTGAAAATAGACCCAGATGACCATGTTTGGCACCCGAAACATACCCCACAGTTTGTGTTGCAGTTTCTATCGTTTCCCGTCAATACGATTGAAAAATAATTCGGTCGAATTTTCACGACTTTTTCAGGCCCGAGCATCGCTGGAGCAGGAAAAGTTAAAAACGGGAGCCATATGACTTCATTTAGCGCCCGAAACATAGGCACACTATTTGGTGTGGAATTCTTATCATTTCCCATCAGTACAACTAAAAATTGTTTCGGTCGAATTTTGACGACTTTTCCTGGCCCGGACCCCACTGAAGCAGGCAAAGTTGAAAACCGAGCTCATATGTCTCGATTTTACACATGGAGCATACCCACACTTTTTGGGGTGCAATTCTTATCGTTTCCCGTCAGTATGGTTGAAAAATGTTTCGGTCGAATTTTGACGACTTTTTCGGGCTAGAGCACCACCGGAGCAGGAAATGTTAAAAACGGGGCCCATATTACTTTATTTAGCGCCCTAAACATAGGCACACATTTTGGTGTGCAATTCTCATAATTTCCTATCGGTACAATTGAAAAATGTTTCAGTTGAATCTTGACGACCTTTCTGGTCCGGGCACCATCGGAGCAGGAAAAGTTAGAAACGGGGCCCATATGACTTAATTTAACGCCCGAAACATAGACACACTTTTTGGAGTGCAGTTCTTATCATTTCCCATTAGTACGACAAATGTTTCGTTTGAATTTTGATGACTTTTCCGGGCTCGGCCCCACCGGAGCAGGCAAAATTGAAATTCGGGCCCGGATGATTCGGTTTTGGCACCTGAAATATACGCACTCTATTTGGGACGCATTTCTTGTCGTTTCTCATCCGTATGGGTAAAAACGGTCTCGGACAAAGTTTAACGACTTTTTCGGGCTGGGGAACCACCGGAGCAGGAAAAGTTGAAAACGGGGCCAGATGACTCGGTTTATCGCCCGAAACATACCCACCCTTTTTAGGGTGCAATTTTTATCGTTTCCAATCAATACGGGTAAAAAATGTTTCGATCGAATTTTGACTACTTTTCCGAGCCCAATCTCCACCGGCTTAGCTTAATTTAAAAACCGGTCCCAGATGACCACGTTTGGCACCTGAAACATAGCCACACAGTTTGTGGTGTAGTTTCTATTGTTTCCCCTCAGTACGGTTGAAAAATAATTCGGTCGAATTGTCACGACTTTTTTGGGCCGGAGCAGCACTGGAGCAGGAAAAGTTAAAAACGGGGCCCATATGACTCGATTTAGCGCCTGAAACATAGGCACACTTTTTTGTGTGCACTTCTTATCATTTCCCATCAATACGGCCAGGGTCACACAGGAGCAGGCAAAGTTGAAAATCGGGTCCAGATGACTCGATTTTGGCACCCGAAATATAAGGACTATATTTGGGACACATTTCCTTTTGTTTCTCATCCATATGAGTAAAAACGGTCTCGAGAAAATTTTCACGACTTTTTCGGGCCCGGGGCATCGCAGGAGCAGGAAAAGTTTAAAACGGGGCCAGATGATTCCATTTAGCGCCCGAAACATACCTACACCTTTTAGGGTGCAATTCTTAGCGTTTCCAATCAGTACGGCAAAAAAATGTTTCGGTCGAATGTTGACGACTTCTCGGGCCAGGGCACCACCATTGCAGCCAAAGTAGAAAACCGACCCCAGATGAGCACGTTTGGCACCTAAAACATTCCCACACAATTTGTGGTTCAGTTTTTATCGTTTCCCTCAGTACGGTTGAAAAATAATTTGGTCGAGTTTTGACGTCTTGTTCGGGCCCAAGGACCACCGGAGTAGAAAAAGTTACAATTGGGGCCGATATGACCCGATTTAGAGCCCGAAACATAGGCACAGTTTTTGGTGTGTAATTTTTATCATTTTCCATCGGTACGGGTAAAAATTGTTTCGGTCGAATTTTCTGGGGCACATCGGAGCAGGCAAAGTTGAAAATCGGGCTCGGATGACTCGATTTTGGAACCCGAAATATACGGACTCTATTTGGGACGCATTTCTTTTCGTTTCTCAATCGTATGGATAAAAACGGTCTCGGAAAAAATTTCACGACTTTTTCGGGCCCAAGAACCACCGGAACAGGAAAAGTTGAAAATAGGGCCAAATGACTCGGTTTAGCAACAAAAACATTCCCACAGTTTTTGGGGACAAATTCTTATCGTTTCCAATCAGTACGGCAAAAAAATGTTTCGGTCGAATTTTGACGACTTTATCGGGCCTCAGGACCATCGGCGCAGCAAAAGTTGAAAATTGGGCGTTGATGACTACGTTTGGCACCCGAGACATGCCCACACAGTTTGTGGCGCAATTTCTATCGTTTCCCGACAGTACGTTGAAAAATAATACAGTCTAATTTTGACGACTTTTGCGAGCCTCGGTACCACCGAAGCAGGCAAAGTTGAAAACCGGGCTCTTATGACTGGGTTTCACACACGAAACATACCCACACTTTTTGGTGTACAATTCTTATAGTTTCCTGTTAGTAGTCTTGAAAAATATTTCGGTCGCATTTTCACGACTTTTCAGGTCCGGGCACCATCGGAGCAGGAAAAGTTAAAAACAGGGCCATATGGCTCAATTTAGCGCCCGAAACATAGGAACACTTTTTGGTGTGCAATTCTTATCATTTCGCATTGGTATGAGTAAATATTGTTTCGTTCAAATTTAAACGACTTTTTCGGGCCCAGACCCCAACGGAGCAGACAAAGTTTAAAATCAGGCCCGTATGACTCGATTTTGGCACCCGAAATATACGCACTCCATTTGGGACGCATTTCTTGTCGTTTGTCATTCGTATGGGTAAAAACGGGCTCGAACCAATTTTCACGACTTTTTCGGGCCTAGGCACCGCCGGAGCAGGAAAAGTTGAGAATGGGGCCAGATTACTCGGTTTAACACCCAAACCATACCCACATTTTTTGGGGTTTAATTATTATCTTTTCCAATAAGTACGGCAAACAAATGTTTAAGTCGAATTTTGACGACTTTTCCATGCCAGGGCACCACCGGCACAACAAAAATTGAAAACTGTGCCTAGATGACTACGTTTGGAACCCGAAACATTCCCACACAGTTTGTGGCGCAGTTTCTATCGTTTCCCGACATTACGATTGAAAAAGAATTCGGTCTAATTTTGACGACTTTTCCGGGCCTCGTTACCACAGAAGCAGGCAAAGTTAAAAACCGGGCTCGTATAACTCGGTTTTACACACGAAACATACCCACACTTTTTAGGGTGCAATTCTTATCGTTTCCAATCAGTATGGCAAAGAAATGTTTCGATCGAATTTTAACGACTTTTCCAGCCCCGGCCACCACCGGCGTAGCCAAAATTGAAAACTGGGCCCAGATAACTACGTTTGGAACGCGAAACATTCCCACACAGTTTGTGGCGCAGTTTTTATCGTTTCCCGACATTACGGTTGAAAAAGAATTCGGTCTAATTTTGACGACTTTTCCGGGCCTAGTTACCACCAAAACAGGCAAAGTT